>Ga0213832_1000181_pt1 | contig 88329 bp, 80 predicted proteins | sample SWATP13_FD_161660 | JGI IMG/M metagenome (GOLD analysis project Ga0213832, IMG submission 161660) | Coastal seawater microbial communities from Marineland, Florida, United States - SWA TP1 #3 | ecosystem: Environmental > Aquatic > Marine > Coastal | place: USA: Florida | collected 2016-08-06 | reverse complement strand
GACAATGCAGGAGCATATTGTCCTTATTGATTTTAACAAGGGAACAACCATTCTCTGCAATCAATGCCTTGCCTATACACTTTTTCATTCTCGCTGAATGACCAATTCTTTATGCAGATTGGTATTATAGACACTAAAAAAGGCCAACTGTATTAGTTGACCTTTCTTTACTCTTTAGCTTTAGATTCGCTTTAACGCTTAAGCCTACGAAGACCTAACAAACCAAGCGTCAATAAGGCAATTGATGACGGTTCTGGAACATCATTCACTAAAACACGCGAATCAATGCCATCCAAAGATAAATCGTAATCACCAGAAGCAAGCAGGCTAAAGGTAGAAGCAGAATTTCCAAATTCGAAGCTGCCGTTACTAGCGGTGCCAGAAATGGTTATGATATCGCCGATATCTACAGCTGGACCCATGAACCAAAGGTACGGGTAACCATTATCGAATCCATCATTAAGATCCATAAAAGGAGTGTCATATGTGGCACCGTTGTGTGTGATGGTCAATTGATTTGCGCCATCAAAACGAACCGCGTCACGGGTATCGTCAAGGGAACTACCGCCAAATGCCAGTGCTGTTATTGTTCCTGCAGAAAGTGCTTCAAAAGTAACATCAACACTTAAACTAACATTGCCAGATACAGCGTCACCTGATGTTGTAATTAATGTTGCGTTAGCAGAAGAGCTTAAGAATAAAGTTAACGCAGTTATTGATGCTAGTAGCATTGAGGAAAGTTTCATACCTTGTCCTATGTTTATTATTTTTTCCAATTTCACCCCATTAGCAAAACTTGGTCCATTTTTTAAGTTGTTGATATCTATTCGCTTTATCTCTTGGCATGGCCAAGGTGTAAAGTAAGCTGACGTTCAAACTTATCCAAAAAAATCAGTGTTCTTTAACAACTTCCGCACTTTGACTGTTTTTTATACGGTACTTTCAATGAATAAATTGGAGAGTCAACAAAATACCAAGGTTGATATAAAATGTAGCATATTGTAGTGTATTGCTTCATTTTGTGTTGGGCGGTTAATAATGGGTATAGTAAAAATTTCAGATGAGCTGCATGAGGAAGTAAGAAAAAACAGTGCAGTGATGGAGCGATCCATTAATTCTCAAGCTGAGTTCTGGATCAAGATTGGTTATTTGGCTGAGCAAAATCCGACTATGACGTATGAGCAAATCATTGCGCAGGAAAAGAAAAAGCAAAACATAACGACGATGAAGTTAGTCAGTGAATAATATTCGTATCAAAACTACAGGTGAAATCGCGTTAATGCGCGAATCCGGTCGATTGCTGGCGGCAGTATTTAAGCAGTTGGATGAATTCATACGGGTTGGTATGTCTACCATGGAGATCAACGAGTTTGTTGAAGATTTCATCATCAATGAACTTAATGCCAGACCTGCGAGCAAAGGCCAGTATGGTTATCAGTATGTGTTAAATAGTTCGGTAAACGAGGTGGTGTGCCATGGTGTACCTTCACCAGCGAAAAAACTAAAAGACGGCAATATCGTTAACATTGATATTACGTTAGAGAAAAATGGCTTTATAACCGACAGCAGTAAAATGTATAACATTGGGTCGGTTTCCCCGATGGCAACAAAGCTGGTTGATGTCACTTATGACGCAATGTGGCAAGGCATTAGAGCAGTCAAACCAAATGCAACGACCGGTGACATTGGATATGCCATTCAAAAACATGTGGAAAAACATGGTTATAGTGTAGTGAGAGAGTACTGTGGTCATGGTATCGGCAGAGAAATGCATGAAGCGCCAGAGATCCTGCATTATGGAGTTCCCGGAGAAGGTATAAAGCTAAAAGAAGGCATGGTGTTCACCATAGAACCCATGATTAACCAGGGTACCCATAAGACCAAAACCAAAAAAGATGGCTGGACCGTTGTGACGAAAGATAAAAAACTCTCAGCACAATGGGAGCACACGATTTTAGTGACAGCCGATGGTTTTGAAGTGCTGACTTTAAGAGAAGAAGAAAAGGTCGTTTTGGCCTAGAATCGAAAACTAAAAGCCGAGCGTATGTTGGTGGCGACTTAAGTATTAAACTTACGTCATTTTTATTGTCAATTAAGGTGTTACAAGGAGACTAGATGGATCTTCATAGTTACTTATTGTTTGTTGGTGCGAGTATTATTCTTTGCATTGTTCCGGGGCCGGATATGATTTATTTGTTAAGTCGAACTGTCGCGCAAGGGAAAAAAGCAGGTGTTGCCGCGACTTTAGGTATTAACTTTGGTGCGTATTTTCATCTTGCCGCCGCAATACTGGGCATCTCCGCCATTATCGCCACTTCTTCTTTGGCGTTTTCGATTCTTAAATGGTGTGGTGCGGCATATCTGATTTATATCGGTATTAAAGCTATTTTGACGAACACCAAGTTGAAACTTGATCAAACCCAAGTTTCATCACCCTCCACCAAAACTATATTCTGGCAAGGATTTTTGAGTGATGTTCTAAATCCCAAAGTGGCGATATTTTTTGTTTCCTTGCTTCCGCAGTTTGTTCAGCCTGAGTCAGGCAATACCCTTGAACAGTTATTAATATTGGGCTTTACCGTTAACATCATCGCGTTAGTCATCAATTTAGGTTTAGTCTGGTTTGCACAAGTTTTGACGCAACGGTTTCGCCAAAACAACCGAACTTCGCATTTTTTGAATAAAGTGATGGGGGCGGTGTTTGTGGGTTTAGGTATCAGGTTGGCCAATCAGGAAATTTAGTTGGTCAGTTACTAGTTAGTTTAAACAATTATCCGAACAAAAATTCATGTCTTATTCAACTTGGTGCTTTCACTTCGAGTTCTAGTTTATTTATGTTAGCGAGAGGTAAGGTCAAAAAAAGGATAGTAGTCATGGTGTTACGTGTTTTGTTGTTGGTTTGTCTTTTCAGTTCTGTACAAGCATTTGCGAATAAATTGACTGGCTCATGGCAACTGGTTTCTGGTGAATACGTTGATTCGCAGGGAAATGTGATGAACTATCAAGATAAACATTTAACAGCAACTAAAGTACTTTCAGGTGGTAAATTCAGCTTTGTAACTATGTCGAAAGACTCATTTTGGGCTGCGGGTGCTGGCAGTTACAAAATTGAAGGTGACCACTATATAGAAGTCCCTGAATTGGCCTCTTATCCGATGGAAGACGGCGGTACGTACAAGTTTAAATTTAGTGTGAAAGATGGAGTTTGGACCAAATCTCGATTTCGAGATGAGGTACGTGTTGAATATGAGGTGTGGAAGCGGTTAGATTAATTCTTAAGAAGAGAATGGAAAGGGCTATTTTATGGTTTGAACTTTTATGACCCAACTAATTTACGTGCGTGCCTTCCAAATATAAGTTGCACAACCTTAGCGACCAAAATACTCCCTATTATCGCTGCGAAAAAATTAGCGCCGCCAAATAAAGCGACGAACTCTATTGTACGTGAATCTTCCAGAACTGGCCTGACGGCATTTATGACTAAACCAATAAATATGACGTGCAGGAAAAAGATAGAAAACGCATAGTTGCCAAGCGTATTTAACCACTTTGGCATCCTTGTTTCTCTTTCAGCCAGCCAACCGAGCACTAACAGGCATATGGCGACTTTCTGTATGTAAACCAAAGTTTGTCTCATCGAATAAAATGTGCCGGGTTTATAGTTGTATACGTATAACAAAAACAAACTAAAGCTTGATAAAACGGTTATCCCAATTAGCCAAAACTTATACCTAGTGATCAATGACTTCACTTTGTCATAATGTTCGCCGATGAGCATCCCCAGCAAATATGCGCCGATAAAATAGATGAAAGACTGTGGCATTAAAAAATCCGGAAACGGACTTCGAGAGATGACCAAAGGTGTAGCTGCTAAAAAGTAAGCAACAACCGGAAGGCGGAGCTGGATTCGATACAAAATTGGCGTCACGACAAACATGACCAATAAAACTAGAATGTACCAGAGGTGAATATCGGCTTTGCCATTTAACAAGTTCATCAATGCGATTTTAAGGTAGTCGACCAGAGTATTGTTGACCTCTGGCCTTTGTAGGATGTACTGCCAGTAATACGCGGTGATGAGCATGGTGATAACAATATAGGGCATTAGCACATTCGTGAACTTGCTCTTAAAGAACTGCTGCCAGCTTTTAGTTTTTAAAACGAGTGTAAAAAGAAGACCAGAAATGATGGCAAAATAGAGTGTCGAGCCATGAAAAATAGTTTCAGCCGACCAGAATAACCAATCAAGCCCTGGTGCCGTTAGGCCGCCAGTCCAGAAGATCATGAATGACCAAGCATGAGCACCGACCACATTGAGAATAGCGAACCCACGAAAGGCATGTAGGTGTTTGATATAGCTAGTAGAAGTGATCATAAGCTCGTCCCTAAATTGTTATACCCACTCTAGCGGAATAAGCCACAAAGGTTAAAGTATCTGCATACGAATTCACTAGGTTGGATATAAAAGCAACGTTAAGCGGATACTTGTTACTGAGATTTATCAACCAAGCATGATAGAAAGTAGCCGACACATCGTTAATAACGGCTAAAGATTGCACTGTTAAGCTGTTTAGTTTCGATTTTTCAGTGAAGATTAAGTCGTATCCCGTGCAGGTCATTCTATGTATAATGTATTGTAATTAGGAACATCTACTGTTTAATGGATAAAGCATGTCCTCACTAAAATTTTTGCCAATTTTTTTGTTCACTCTCATTTTATCGGCTTGTGGTTCAGACAATGATGAACCTACAGGTAAAATAGGAATCGTGGATTATCCTGAACCGGCTACTATTACTTATGACATAAATACTGAAACCTCGGGTAGTGGCACCTTATCACCCGTATTCGCTCAAGTGGAGGAAGGCGAGAGAGTTATTTTCAAGATAGAAGCTGATGATGGTTTTGTCGTTGAAACGGTTGAGGGGTGTGATGGTAGCTTGGAAGAAACGTCATATATCGTCGAATCAGTCTCTCAAAATTGTTCAATACACGCTACTTTCATGAGTGAAGCTGTAGCCCCCTTATACACAATATCGACGAATTCAACTTTGGGCGGGGTAATCACGCCTAGTGTTTTATCGGTAAGTGAAAAAGGGTCAGCCACATTTACCTTAGCAGCCGATGATGGTTATTTGGTGCATTTGGTTGAAGGGTGCGATGGCGAGTGGGTCGATGATACTTATGAAGTATCTAATGCCATTGCCGATTGTACGGTCGACGTAAGATTTATTGCTAAGCCATTTATTACCACATGGGCAGTGAAAGCGAACCAACCCGTTGTTCTAAAGTTGCCAGACGCTTATATTCATGACGTATTAATAGACTGGGGCGATGGGTCAGACATTACGCCTGCTATTTCCGACACTAGTCATGTGTACGGGGAGGCCGGAGAATATACAGTAAAGGTGTTCGGTAACCTGCCAGCTATAGAATTATGTTCTGACGATGCTGCTGCGCAAGTCACTGATGTTGCTCAATGGGGCAGGCAGGAATGGCAGTCGATGGCTTCCATGTTTGCTAATTGTAGTTTGATCGAAGGTTTTTCGGCGATTGATTCTCCTGATTTAAGTCAAGTGACCAGCATGGCTTCTATGTTTGCTTCGGCTTCAAAATTTAATGGGGATTTGTCGAATTGGAACGTTGGCTCTGTGACCGATATGTCTGCCATGTTTCAGGGGACTTTTGTTGAAGGCAGTTATGCGAATGCTGACTATCCATGGGATCATTACGTTTCGAATTTCAATGGTGATATAGCAAGTTGGGATGTGAGCTCCGTAACCAATATGGGGTCGATGTTTCACGGAGCGGTTGCCTTTGAAGGCGACGTTTCCCGCTGGGACGTCAGCCAGGTAACGAACATGTCACATATGTTCGCGTCGGCCTTGGCTTTTAATGCCGATGTGTCGAATTGGAACGTGAGTTCGGTAACAGACATGAGCGGTATGTTTAAAGGTGCCTATGTGTGTGATTCATACGTTTATCCCCAGCACTATTTGTTTTGTGAGCCCTCATTGTTTAACGCAGATTTGAGCAATTGGGATGTAAGTAACGTTACCGATATGAGTGGCATGTTCAAAAGTGCTATCTACTTTAATGCTGATCTGTCTAATTGGGACGTTAGCAAGGTGACCAACATGTCAGAAATGTTTTGGTCTGCACTTAGCTTTGAAGGGGATATGCCAAATTGGGACGTTAGCCAGGTAACCAGCATGGCTTATATGTTTGCTGGCGCTGATGAATATCACCTTTCAAAATTTGCTGGCGATATATCTGCTTGGGACGTTAGCAGAGTGAAGAATATGTCAAATATGTTTGCCTACGCTAGCTCCTTTAATTCAGCCTTATCAGGCTGGGATGTGAGCAACGTGACTAACATGTCGTTTATGTTTTTTTCTGCACATAGTTTTAATGGGGATATAACCAGTTGGGACGTGAGCTCGGCCGTTAATATGAATGCGATGTTTTCATCCGCGACAGATTTTAATAGCGATCTTTCAAATTGGAACGTAGGTTCAATTACGGATATGTCATTTATGTTTAATAACGCAAAAGCTTTTTCTAGCGATCTATCAAAGTGGGATGTTTCGAATGTCACTCAATTTCAGAATTTTTCTAATGGCTCTAATATTTCGCAAGAGCCTATATGGCCTTAGATAGTAGTTACTGTTTTTGATTGCGACATCGTAAAATGAATTGATTTCATCAACGTATTTAGCATTTAAAGCGGCAATCCAGTCACTACTCCTTTAAGAAAGCTGCCCATTTATAACGGTATGGGGGGAGTAGGCTGGTTTGACATGAGTTAATAGCTTGTTTTGGGATTTCCAAAACCCCTTATACTAAAATTGCCGGAAGCATCGACATAAGGGGAAATATTGCAAAAGTCTGGTACCTGGTCCAAAGCTCGGGTGAGCGTGGCAGATCTATTCGTAGCGCTAAGCTTGAGCGAGGAAGCCATAAAAAACACAAACCAATTGATGTTCATAGAGTTTAACGCCGATTCTTAAATCCATTTAAGAATAGTTAAGCTAGAACAAAGGGCAATAATAGATGGGGTCGTATTTGTATACAACTAAACACAAAGTGTTGCAATGGCAGAGTTGATGGGCAGTTAATCACTCTCTCCCTCATCCTGCTAGTGGTATTGAAAAAGCTTTGCTAATTGCTGCGAGAATCGGGAGCATTATAAATGCTAACGAAATAGGCCCTGCTAATAGAATTTTGCCTTCACCATTAGCGTATTTAAACAGCGCAAAAAAAACAAATACGCAAAATGCGGTGGCGTACAAACGTGCATCACCTCCTACCCGTAAAATCATCATTGAGCTAAAATATAGAACAAAATAAATGAAGCCAAATGCCCTAAATCCACTATCGAAAATTAGATATCGTGCCCAACTAATATTAAGAATGAAAATTAAAACAAATAAATCAACTATTTCAGGTGTAGTTTGGAAGAAACCATCGCTTTCGAAATAAGTGTGCAAAGGTATTGAAATTTTTGCATTGTAAAAATCAATGGCATCTCTGACAAAACCGCGATATTCCACAATAGTTTTGCTTAAGTTTGCTATTGGAGCCAATGACGTGAATCCACTTAAGACAACCAACAACTTAAAAGCAGGGCCGCTTTCTTTCCAGATTTTAGGTAAGCTCTTAAGATCGTCATATAGTGGCATGTTGAATTCCAATGTGGAGGAAGTCGTTCTGAAGGACGATAACAACCTTAAGCTAAAGAATCTATATTCTAGGTAAAAATGTCCAACTGACGGTGTTTAGTAAAACATGATTCATGAGTTGGCTTTTACTAGTCGCTTTCCCTTAAAGTTGCGCGGTACTGTTTCAAAGATTTATCTTCGTCTAGTGGATAAGGTTGGTCGGTTAAACAAAATTCGCTGATGCGATCTAAACGAAAGTAGCGGAAATCTTCCCTTAATTCGCACCAGGCGGCAAACATCCAGCCTTCGGAGTAAACGGTTAAAGAAAGTGGACGTACAAGTCTTTCGCTTTTTAATTGGTTGGTATCGGTATAACAAAGTTTCACTTTTAGTTTTTTGTGGATTGCTTCTCGGATTTGTTTTGCAAGTGGTGGGGCTCTGAACCCCTTTCGAGCTACAAAAAATGGTGCATCACCGAGGCGAATGTCGTTTTCCATTGGCAGTGAAGACTGAATTTTTTGCCTGACTTCTTTAGCCGATTGGACTAAGTCATCATCACCCGCTTCTTCAACAAATTTTAAACCAATTGCAAGTGCATCAATTTGCTGGTGTGTCAGCGTCATTGCAGGCAAGCTAAAACCGGGTCTCATTAAGTAACCTAAGCCAGCTTCCCCTTCAATTGGCAAGCCTGATGCTTGTAAATGGGCAATATCTCGGTAAATGGTTCGGGTACTGACCTCCAGAACGGTAGCAAGGTCTTCTGCTCGAATAAGCTTGTTCTCTCGCATTAATGCGACCAATCTAAAAAGTCTTTCTGCTCGTCTCATAATTCTCGTTTATGTCATCTCTCCTGACACTATGTTGTCAGTAGGGAGATGTTAGCATTTAAATCAGTGACAAATATATGGAACTTAAACAACGGTGTTGTTGTTACTTTTCCAGCAAGAAAAAATCAATAATAAGAGGTGGTTATGAAGTTTACTGGTAAGCGTATATTGATTACAGGCGGGGCGCGAGGCATTGGTTCCGTTATGGCGAAAAGCTTTGCCAAAAACGGCGCAGAGGTGATCATCAACTATCGTGCAAGTGAAGAAAAAGCACAATCGCTTTGCAATGAGGTTGTTTCGAATGGGGGCAAGGCGATAGCCATACAGGCCGATGTCAGTAATGGCCGTGAGGTTCGTATGATGGCTAAAGCAATTGAAGAAAATCATGGTCCCATAGACATCTTAATTAACAATGCTGGCTGGGCGAAACCTCAGGCGTTGGCTGATATTGATACTGACAATTTAAACAAACAACTTATGACAAATATCGCCAGTGTTATCAATTGTACTCAGGCGTTTTCGCCCTTATTAAAAGAAGGCGGGCGAATCGTAAATATCACCTCTTTAGCTGCAAAAGGTAGTGCATTGTTCCCTGTATATTCAGCGACCAAGGCAGCGGTGAACGCGCTGACAAAATCCTTTGCCCAAGAGCTGGGCCCAAGGAAAATCACAGTTAATGCAGTCGCACCGTCTGCGGTTGAAAGTGATCTTTATTATGAAGTCGGTTTAGACGCTCACAAAGAACAAGCGTTGCAAGCCACGCCATTACAATTCCTGGGAGATGCGACTGATGTTGCACAAGCTGTGACTTTTTTTGCCTCCGAACAAGCGCGCTGGATTACAGGGGAAATTCTACAAGTTAGTGGGGGACGGGCGATGTAAACTATCTGGCTCTGCCAAATGTATATTTAGATAAAAATAAATAAAACAATGGTTTAAAGTTTTTAATGATTTGAAGTTTCCAAGGTGTAAAACGCTTTGACAGTTCTAGTCGCTATAAGTCACTGAAAACATAGGGTTATGCTTAAGAGAAAAGCAATGTATCTCTAATAAGTAAAGTTATGCTGTGAATGTAGGGGAGAACATAACAATAAACATAATTGACTGATTGCCGGGCCTGATAGGGAAAGATTGACAGTTGATATGTATGAGACTTGGCTCAACGCGGCTACACGCCATGACGGTTTACAAATCTTTGGTGTTAATTAAGTTACTGTTTGAGAGGAACTTGTTTAGTAGTTGTGCGGTTGTTGTATTTGTTATGGGAACTAATGTATGCTTCGCCGCTTTCTGAACATGCAGAAAAAGCGGAGTTATCAGCTTCGCTTTCCAAATTAAGTCTCGAATTAAAGGAACTATAGAAATGAAAAAAATCCTTCTATCATCATTATTAATTGCGAGTTCAACTTGCACCTACGCACTGGAAGGTGAGATCCATTGGAATGCCGTGGATTTGAACTACTCCTCATTTGATATGGATGACAGCGGAACATTTGAGCCTACTGGTGTTGAATTTAAGGCCGACTATTTACTCAATGAAAATGTATTTGTAACAGGCAGTTACTCACGGGTATCGGATGACATTTCAGTTGATTTTAGAAGTCTTAACGGAAGCACTTTTAATATAGAGTCAACCATTTCTACATTGAAGGCGGGCGTTGGTTATCGCTTCGAGTTGACTACTGGAGTTGATGGGTACGGCAGTATTTCTTATTTAAATCAGGAGCTTGAAGCAGAGGTGAGAGGCGAATCTAGTTCTACCGACGCTAGCGGTACGATTGCGACAATTGGTGTGAAGTTTAAACCTATCCTGAAACTGGAGTTATTTGGTCAAGTTTCTTCGATAAACGCTTCAGTAGATGAAGAGGATGACGATATTAATGAATCATCAGAGTCCTATTCTGATACTGAATTAAAAATTGGTGCGAGATATAAATTTGATAACTCTTTTGCTGTTTCGACAAGTTATGCAAAATTAGATGATTACAATGTGTTCAATTTTGGCGGCTCCTATTATTTTTAAGTGAGACTGAAAAAGGGCTCGTCTACATTAGATTTAGGGAACAGTGTGAATCTTGCTATTTTACTAGTTAGTGGCTGCTCTCCGTTTTGTCTTTCACCAAGTGTGCCTCCTATAGCCACTGAACTGAACGAGCATAATGTCACAAAGATAATCCAGCCATGTGCTGAATTATTTCAAGTAAAGGTCAATGAGGCTATTGTGAGGTAGCCACTTTCACTAGCCAGTCGGTGAGGAATGATAATACGTACGGAGCAAAAGCTCTGGTCTGTTGTTGCTGCTGGAACTTTACATACCAATCAAACCCACTTAAAGATTCAAATTCGTCTGCATTTAATAATTAGTGGTTAGCATTGGTGAACAGTCGATAACTTAACTCGCTGGACAATCTTGCAATCTGCTGAGGGCGCTTATTATGCCTTTCTTAATGCTCTATAGAGTGGGCAAATATTCAATTCAAATTCGTCGCCACGGCGGTATTTCTCAAGAATACGCTTCGATTGACGCGCGATTTGCTGCCTTAACTCGCGCCTTGCGCCCTTTATCCTTGGAACAGGCGTTGAATCATAGTTACTCGTTTGATGTCGCATCCAGGCCATTACCGCTAACGCCGCTTTTTCTTCAATAGTGACAGATGAACTACGCGCGACGGTTCCGCTACCTACGGGAACCGCATGTTCTTTTACCAGCATGGCTAACTGGGTAGCCATTGTCTGGTATTTGTTATTGAAGTTGAGGAATTTGATGATCTCTTGTTGAAAGTCATCGCCAAAGACTGCCTCTTTTTCTTCACGACGAACTTTTGCCTGGGCTAGTTTCTTTTGGTGTTTAGGATCAGCTCGTTGGGCATTAACAAGTGCTTTTGCTTCTTCAATTTGTTGTTTTACTGCCCAAACACCATGTGAAAACTTTTTGCGGCCCTTCTTTTCCTGTACCGTCCATGTCGGGCCGAGAGATTTCAGCTTACGGGTAACCGATGCATCTCCTGCAGGTAATTTTTCCCAATTTGCGGGCACGGAGTAAACTTTGCCTGATTCATCTTTTAGGCGCTTATCGGATTGAGTGATTAAAAAGATACGAGTTTGAGTGGGCATAGTAATTCCAAAGAAACGCGGAGAAGTATTAAGCATTCCACATGTGCACTAAATGGTTGTGGAGATACAAAAAAGTTGATTTTACCGCAGTCATAATTGATACAACAGCATCGTATTCCTGATTGAGCCTATTTTAAACGCATTCACTGAAGTTTCTATAGTGTTTCTGTTGTACCCACAAACCGTTCGAACAGGGAACTTGCATATTGTGAAATCACTCTAGACAAAACAAAATAACAACTACTTTTTTCCCCAAGGCGAATCATAGGACGATGACGGTTTGCCCCAGGGGTTATTGTTAGTGGATCGTTTCTGGCGAATGGCTCGCTCACGATTTTTCTTTTGCTTTTGGTATTTGATTCGTTCAGCGTCTTCAAAGCTCAATTCTTTTGGTGCGCGTGGTTTTTGATCAAGCGGAACAATGCGATCTCTTGGCGGTAAGTGGTATTGGTCGTCCGTGGGCTTTGGTAAGTTTTTCAGTTTATACAGATAAAACCCTTCAACCGCTTCTTTTGCCCATTGAGTTTTGTTTAAAAACTTACAGCTCGAGGCAATACTAGGTTTCATTTTGAAACAATTAATATTGATATACGCAGCAAGAATTTCCCAACCATAATGATCAACCATTTCCGTTAAAATCGCTTCTAGACTCTTGCCGTGTAATGGATTGTTTTCATAAATTTCTTTTGTGCTCATGACTAACCTTGTGAATAAATATTATGGAATGAGTAAAAGCGCATGCCCTAAACCTAGACTAGCCGCAGCACTTTTTGTATTTTTTTCCACTGCCACAAACACAAGGCTCATTACGAGCAGGCTTTTTGTCTGCAACAATAGTCTGCGACTTATTCAGTAGCGTCGTTAGCTCTTCAATAGATTCGACACTTTTCTCGGAGTGATCAATTTCAATATCTGCAAATAGCTGATGTTCAATTAGTAGTTGTTCAACTTCTGACTTTCTTGCTTCTGAAGTCACAACTAATTTGAGAGGGAATTTTTTACTCCCTGGCTTTTTAATCGCGTTCGGTTGATAACTTTTTATATGACTTTGTCTCGCGTCTTGGCGACCTTTGAAGAAAAATTTGTCTGACATAAATTGTCCAAATAGATAAAGTTGGAGGGGGATTCAATGATTACATAAGGTGGGTTACCACCTCATTGTTAGCCAGAATTGTATCACAGTCTCTGATCCTAATAGATAGAACAATGGGTGACCCTGAAAGTTTTTATGGTGAGTATACATTCCAGATGCATGCTCGACTGAATAGCGGTAAGCGGCAGCCCCCAGTTGTTATACGCTTTTTTAATTAAATATCAGTGGGAAACGTGTGGGTTGAACAGTCCTTTAAGTTATTTCATTAACTTTAATTGCATTGAACGGTCTGAATTGGTTATTCAAAGTAAATGTTTTGCCTTTTCTCTTTCCCAATTGTTACGTTAATAGAAACTAAGTAATACATTCGGTCAGGCTAACAGTATTTGCACTAGTTGTTGATTTTACTAAGCCATTGGAAGGTTGACGAAAACGATTGCTTAAGGTTCGATTCATTTAATTACGAGGCGATTATGCACTTTACGAGAAGAGAATTTATCAAACTGCTGGGCATATCGACGGTTGGTGTTTTATTTAAGACTGGCCACAGTTAATCACAACGTGGTTAGAAGACTAAGCTTAAGCCACAGAACCGTTCTGAACTAATAGCACTGCGCCACCGATTCATAGTCGGTGGGCCAGTATCACCAAAACTTTCTAACTACTAGTGGAAGAACAGCATACGGTTTCAATGACTCTGGCCTCATTGGCCGTCATTCTGCAACAGCAAACCGTTAAGATATTTACTCTGACATCTTCTTTTTAACTCTCTAACCTTTCCAAGAACCTTTTTGCCAAACCATAATCAGGGTCAATTGCCAGCGCCTTTTTAAACATTATTTTTGCATCCTCTATATTGCCCTGAGCACGATGCAGATACCCCATTCCAAAATGTGCCCGCTTGCTTTCAGGATAAATTTTTAACGCATAATGGAATGTTTTTTCTGCCGCAGCGAAATCTTTGCCTCGTACAAGGTCTGTACCCAGATCAAATACCATAGACATTGATGGGAGCATGGTATAGCCATAGCTTTTCGACAATTTAGCAAAATGACTTTGTATTTTTTCTACGGAGTCGAGGGTTTCATGGGCATTAAAGTTTGGATATTGTGCCATTAACAGCGAAGTAAAGTCCGTCGCTGGTACATGTCCTTCATTAACCAACTTGGTAACATGGTAACTGAGTTTCTGCGGTTTATGTTTGTTTAAGATGTCAGTAAAATCAGGCACAGACTCTGTCACCTCGACAAAGTCATCATCACTATAAATAATATGGAGATAGCGCTTTTCATCTAACTTTTTTAACGGCCCTTGCTCGACCTGCGATTTAAGCACTTCTGGAGCCCAAGCATACATTGGGCTGCTTGCCATGTAACTGTTAAACAATTCTGGCTTTTTAAGTAGTGCATAGGTGCTAAAAAGTCCGCTGTTGGAAGCACCAAATAACATGCTAAATGGGGCCGTTCTATAGGTTGATTCAACGTGTGGGATCAACTCTGCTTCCAGAAAATCTAAATAGGCATCAGGACTTTTTGTATCTCCAGTTTCCCTGTTTGGTACCAAAACAAAGTTGCCATCAGGCAAATCCACCCCTATCAATATCATTGGTGGGATTTGCCTATCCGCCATAACATCAAGGGTAGAAGCTAATAATGCAAAGCGCGCTTTAAAGTCAGACCCCATCATATAGATAACAGGATAGTTACTTTTCGAGCTATCATAATTTTCTGGCAAATGAATAGACAAAGGGACCTTTTTATCAAGTGCCTTAGAATGAATCGATGAGCTCTCGCCAATAAAAACTACAGGCTCTTTTTCACCAGCAAAGACACCAAAGCTGGAAACAAACAAAACCAGCATGACAAAAATCGTTCTAACAGATGTAATCATTATTAAATCCTTAAGAGTAAAAAAGTACTGCCACAGGCAGCGATGGAGTAAATGGAATCTAATAGAACTGACGCAAAACACCTGACGTCCATATGAATTTTCGCTGATTTTTCAGTGATTTCTTATGGTTCTATGGCTCAAGAGGAATCAATGGGGCCAGGAAAAACAATTAATTACGCTGCACGAGCGGCATAAGCTCACTCGTGCTATTGACTCGGTCTGTCTAATGGGTGACCCCATTACTCAACTTTTACCGAACATTGAGTCCAAAATTGAGTTCCGTCCGTATAATTATCCCTTGGTTCATTTTAAATAATTCAGATGAAGTCGAAAATTGCGCTTCCTAAGCTACGTGTTAAACTATCTTTGGTAGTATAAAGTAGTACTTAATATTCATGGGGTGGCTAATATGACTATGGTTAAGAAGAGCATTACCGTAACAGATCAGCAAGAAAAATGGATGAAAGCACAACTCGATTCGGGAAACTATGCGAGTGATAGCGAGCTTCTGCGAGATTTGATCAGAAAAGAGCAAATGCGTACTAGCCAAGTTGAAGTTATTAGGCAAGAACTGATCAAAGCAGAGCAAAGCGGTTTTAGCTCTCGTTCACCTGAAGATATTGTTAATGCGGTGATTGCTAGAAAACAAACTAATGGCGAAGTATAGATTAAGTAGTGCTGCCGATCAGGACTTCGAGCAGCTATTTGAATATGGCATTGATAACTTTGGCTTAGCTCGGGCTAAATCATATGTTGATGGGTTAATTATTCAGTTTCAAAGAATTGCGGAAAACCCTTTGCATTATCAGGCTGTTGATCACATTCGTAAGGGATATAGACGCAGCGTGTATGGAAAACATGCAATTTACTATGTCGCTTCTAATGACTGCGTTGATGTCATGCGAATGCTAAAAGCAGAAAACCTTAACACTGCTTTTGAGTAATTAATGTGTCCAGTTCGTTATCAGATAGGCTCTTAGAAATTGATAACCGACTTCAGCAGCTTGCTGAAGAAAAAGAGTCATTGTTAAATGAACGTAATAGTATTCTTGCACAACAAGAAGTCGAGCTAGCAAAACACTTTAACCAACACGTATCACCGGCAGCTAAAGTTGATTTATTCATTTCCTATTTTAAAGGTAGGAATGACGTTTACCCATTTCGCTGGGAATCCCAAAATGGGCGAAGCGGTTATTCACCTGCTTGTTGGAATGAGTGGAAACCTAAAATCTGTAATAAACCTCGGATTAGTTGCACGGAATGCTCAAATCAACAATTCCAACATTATGATGGTCAGGCGATATTTGATCACCTAAAAGGCAATCAAACGATTGGGATTTACCCACTTCTAGATAACAATACTACTCATATCCTTGCTGCTGATTTCGATAAAGGTGATTGGATACACTCCGTTAAAGCTTTTTCACAAGCCTGTGACTTTTACAAAGTACCTCACATTATCGAACGATCTAGAAGCGGCAATGGTGGTCATGTATGGATTTTCTTTTCGCAAGCTGTGGAAGCAGCTAAAGCTAGAAAACTAGGTAACGGCTTATTAACGAAAGCCATGGAAATGTATCCTGCACTTTCATTTACTTGCTTTGATCGTTTATTTCCGAATCAAGATGTTATGCCAGAAGGCGGCTTTGGTAATTTAATCGCATTACCTCTTCAGCTAGAGCCAAGAAAACAAGGTAATAGTGTATTTATAGATCCCTCAGGGATAGCTTTTAAAGACCAGTGGGCTAAGCTGGCTTCCATTCAAAAAGTTGATATTACAACACTTGATGACTTGCTGTGCAAAATTACGTTAATCGATGAAAAAGCTAATAATGGCTTGGCAGATAAACCTTGGAACAAACTATCTACTATTGATAATGATGTGATTGCCAATTGCCCTGAAGAAATAACCTTAGTTATCGCTGATCAAATTTATATTCCTATCGACAAGCTTCCCGGCAAATTAACATCAAGACTTAAACAGTTAGCAGTATTTTCTAACCCAGAGTTTTATAAACGGCAAGACCTTCGGTTATCTACTATTGGCATTCCGAGGTATATTTGTGCAGCTCATAGTGAAGGTCACTTCTTAATTCTGCCGAGAGGTTGTTTATCGTCTGTAGAAGCTAAATTAACCGAGCAAAAAATTGAAGTAAACCTTGATGATAAGCGATTTTCAGGTGACAACGTTACCAAGGTTAAGTTTACTGGAAAGTTGAAAAGTCAGCAAAATAAGGCGGTCAATGCGTTATTAGAATCATCTGTTGGCATACTCGAAGCTTCTACTGGCTTTGGTAAAACTGTCACTGCTTTAGCGCTGATTGCTAAACGCAAGGTGAATACGTTGATATTAGTTCACAGTCGGCAACTGGCTGAGCAGTGGTTAGAGCGTATTGCTATGCTCGAAGAAAACAAAGAGCTAAGTAACGAGAAACAGGTTATTCTTGCAACGGGTAAATATGTTGGCGAAGGGTTTGATTTACCATACTTGGATACGCTTTTCATCACCCTGCCTATAGCGTGGAAGGGAATATTAGCTCAATATGCTGGCCGAATTGGACGAGAGTGGAGTAACAAAAATTCGGTTCAGGTTTATGATTACCTCGATACCTTCACAACACTCAAGCGAATGTTTTCAAAACGAGAAAAGGGATATAAAGCATTGGGTTATGAAATCACATATCGTTAAGGTAGGCACTGAATTATCCCAGAATATTATTTTCTGCACAATGTTAGTCCAGATACGGTAAACCTATAAAGGACTTAGTTTTTTGGTGCATTATTTAATTGATAGCATCAACAATTTGGACCTGTGGTTAAACAAAACCCTGGGGAGGGTAACAATGATTACAGCTTCTTCTTTCGAAGAATTCAAAAATCAGTTTAGTACGCTGCTAAAAGATGAGTACTATTCTAAAACTGAGAGTGTTGTCTATATCTGGAAAGTAGAAAAACCTATACCGAGATTAATTGGTGAAAGTAACATTCTATATATTGGGCGAACGAAAAACTCCTTTAGCTCTAGGTATTCGACTAAAAAGGCAATGGAAATAGAACTAGGTTACTACGAGAGCGTTTATCAGCATGTGATTCAAACCTACGGCTCTATTTCAATTGAAATTAGAAGTGTCTCAGACACAAAGTTAGCGGAAACTATTGCGTTACATGAGTATTTTAATTGCCACCGTGAGTTACCACCAATGAATAGATCAATGCCGAAACTAAATTGAATAAATGATATTAGTTTGGTGCAAGCATAAGTTTTAAATTGCATTGAGTCATTTGATGAACCCGACGACCCGGCGCACTTCAAGAGTTTCATGGAATACAGCAGGTTGACGGGTTCGTCGGTTGTATTTGAGTAAAGTAAATTAACTATGCGTCAGGTTAAATGTAATTCCTTTTGTTCTAGATATCCCTCCAGATAAATTTGCAAGTCATCCCCAAACCAATCATCAAACTCGCTATCGAGTATTTGAATGGCTGTCATTTCGTACAAATCATAGATTTCCTGAGGAGTCATATTGTCCTCAATGAGAGGCTTAACGGCTTTCTCTAGGCGAGCGCCAACCTCCGATATGTCTCGGATAGTCATAATATTCTCCTTGGGTTATTTAGATTTGAGGTAGAAACGTATAGCCAGAGCGAAAATGGCGGCTAGTGCAACTGGTGGGTAGAGGTAACACAGTATGAGCACGATGAAGTATTCACCTGCTCGCTTGGTGCCAATCAGTAAAACGACGGCACAGGTAATGATCACAATATTTATCATGCTGTATCCCTCATTAAACTGCTTACAATTGGCACCGTAAACGGTTTGCCTCGCTGGGAAGTTAGGCCGCGCCTGTTGAGTTCATCCGCTATATCTTGGCATGTTAATAACTGCTGACTTACCTTGATATTGTTGATGACCTTTAGGACTTTTACTTTCCAGTCAGATTGAACCCGTGTCCTTGATTTGTTGGCACTGGACACATTCCTGTTCCGCACATTGGCCAGATTAGGGTTGCCCAATACAATGCCTTTCTCCTTGGCTTGTGCCATCGCCTGCTTGGTTCTGGTGGCGATCATCTTGGCCTCGTGTTCAGCCATTGCGGCCAATATGTGGATGGTCAGTTGATCGATCTCAGGCAGATCACAGAGCTTAAAGCGGATGCCTCGCTTTTGTAGGCTAGTGACAAAGTGTAAGTCCCTAGACAACCTGTCGAGTTTTGCTACCAGTAAAACGCCATTAGTTAGCTCGGCGTATTCAGCAGCTTGGGTAAACTCAGGCCTGTCAGGGTTCTTGCCGCTTTCCACTTCCATATACTCGGCAGTAAGCTCACCACCGAACTGAGATAGGAAATCTTTAACGGCTTGCTTTTGGGCTTCCAGACCTAATCCAGAACGCCCTTGTTTTTGGGTGCTCACACGATAGTAAGCAACATAACGAATCGTCATGTTATGACTCCTTTGTTTGTGAGTTCGCATTTCGCTAAAGGGACCTTTAGCGTTATGTTAAGAACTGATTTTGAGGCATTAGGGAATTAGGCTTGCTCAGCCGCTAATGTATCTGGGAGGTATTTTCCGGCCTTTATGAGTTTCGCCATGCGTTGCTCAAATGCTTTTGGGTTGGATGTGATATTTTTGCGGACTCGGTTGTCGTGGCTACATATGATGTCTTCGTTGCGAAGGACCGCCACAAGGTAGCCTGAATTGTTAGCGCTGGAAGTCGAGAATAACTTTTTTAGCGCCACAGAGCTGAACGGCATTGGAACCGTCTCTAGTGTCTTTTTAATAGTTTCGTAGGCAATCCATTCTTGTGAGAATAAACCGCCAGTATCGTTGCGATTAAGCCGTATATACAACTTGTTCTTATCTTTGGGGGAACTGTCATCAACAGCGATATCGTAAGTAAGGGTAGGGACTTCTGGTGCGGACACTTTGCCGCACTCAGAGGTAAGTAGGATTTTCATAGAAATCTCCAAGTAAGTTATTGAAGACCCTTATTGATCTTCATATAAGATACTTGGATTGGCGCTTTTTTAACTATGATAGTTCTAAATGACGTGATGCTATTACTTAATCAGTCGATCAATTATTCATATTGTTGGCATGTAGTAAGGAATCTATTGTAAGATTTGCATACTCAATGGAATCAAAACTTATATAAGGACATTTTATGTTGCGCAAAACCATTTCTATTCTCGCATTACTTTTTGTATCTCATTTCGCTCGAGCTGATTTAATAACTTATGACTTTAAAGGTGAAATTACATCATATACGGGTAATAAATTAGCTACAGAGCTCCAGAATATTGTCGGGGCAGAGCTATTATTTTGATGGAGGTATTAGTTTTGATGAAGACGGCAAAAACGGTAGTTGGAATTACTATCTCCACGATGGAAACTTTAACGTTGATTCGATGATAACTGGTGTATTTAGTGCGGTAAATGTTAACGGGCCATCAAACACGAGCTTCATTCTAGTTACGATTTCGATTCTTATGTTTAGAAGATGTAAGGGGCATTCTTAGGCGGTTGATCTGCGACAGAATGTCTGTTTTGGCGTTTATACTGCTCCTTATCATCTAATGGCGATATCTTAAATAATGATAGGAGCTTCCGGTGTGGACACTTTACCGCACTCAGAGGTAAGTAGGATTTTCATAGAAATCTCCAAGTAAGTTATTGAAGACCCTTATTGATCTTCATATAAGACACTTGGATTTGCGCGTAATTAAGTACGGCTGTTTAACGTGAAATAAAAATTTCGATTGGCTTCAAAAAACTTCTTTCACATGGAGCCTGTTAAGAAATAGGACATAGAAAAATAGCACCCAGCAAGACTCATTAACAGTCTGATTAAAAACGAATCTGGTGTAGATTTAAACTTTATAACTGAAGTGCCGAAATGTGTTTCCTTGCAGATGACAGCTTTAAAAACATCAACGGCACAAACGATGAAAATAGCCAGGGTTGCCCATTTTTTAGTTTCATCTTTTGGAACTAGATTAAATTCGTACCCGAGAATAAACAAAATCAAAATAGTCGAACCTAGATAGGCGTTTATAAACGCTAAGTACTTTTTGAAGCCGACAAATTCCGTGGAGCCATCTTCAAATATTCTCATTTTAGTAACATCTTCCATAGTTCAAACTGCACTTGAATCTTACATTAATTATCGATTGCGTGACATTCCTTAGTCCTTTAGAGAGTTGGCCATTTTCTACTACTCTGGCTCACTTGGTTGGAATTCATGTTCATAGAACACTAGTTGTATTTCTTATTAACAGGAACTGCTTCCAAGTGTACTCGAAATCAGTAGTGGGCTCTCGCCTTTTGAGTGCAACGTCCCTAAATCTAGATTGAGCGTTATTTGTAGGTGTTATATCTCCGCGCATCATTGCAAAGGCCCATTCATGCAGTTCAAGTAAATCGATGCTTTGGTCCTTTGAAAATTCTAAAAGAATTTCATGTGGAATATGAGCCTCCTGGTCTAGATAATATTCGTGAGATGGTGGTAAATCATCATCGAACAAGCTAACTTTTGGGAAGTGCTTTTTGATTTGAGTGGCAATTTTTGATTTTGCGTTAACGTTTGCTTTTTTACCTTCATTATCGAAGTGCTCTGGAAAGATTGTGGTCTTCGCTTTATTTGAATGGGTGCTTTTGGGTTTTTGTGGTTTGTTGGCTTTAAATTTAGCTGAGTTGTTTTGACTCTCTTCCGGCGGATTATAAGAGGGGGGATTTTTTTCATTTGGCTTATTCCTTGTTTCTCCTTTGTTCTCTGCGAACCCCTTTACAATCAATATGGATAAGATTACTAGTATAATTTCTATCACAAGTGATTCCTTTCTATATGATGTGTAGCTAGTGCGAACAAACCAAGGTTGATTCTGTAGCTATATGTAAAATTTAGTTTCGACGATTCTAATCCCATAGATCCCGAAAATTACTTAGCGGTTGTATGAAAGATCTCTCATTAATGTAGACATAGGAATGTAAAATAACATTGAAAACATGTACCAAAGTATCTGCAACCAGTAGATATATTCATGAACAGTTGTTGTTAGGTTCAGCCCTATATATAGAGTTAACGACAAGAATGAAAATATAAAAATTTGTACTTGTTTTGTGCTGAATTTATCTTTGTTTTTATTTTTATCTGGGACATCAAAAGATTTTGCTAATAGCTGGCCCCACATAATTGAAGTAGCTAGAGCAAAATCTGAGAGCTTTAATATGCTCATTAAATCATTTTGAATTATTTTAAGGAGAAGGAGTACGAGAAAAGGTAATGCAATGAACATAACCTCTTTCTTTGCCCCTTCATAATTAACCTTTCCCATTTTTAATTCAACTCCAGCTCAGTTTGTTCAATCTGGTCTTGAGGTATGACTTTGACTACTTTTACTATCTCGTTTTCATAACTAGGAGACTTGTTATAGCTGGTCTTGATAGTGACCTGTATGTCTGCCAATATAGCATCGCCAGGCCAAAGTTGAGCATTTTTGTCATGATTTTTCCAGCGCTCAAACCAATTGTCATCCGACATCTTTGCTGAGAATTTTTTTATTTTTCTTCGATGGCTTTCAAGGTCCCAATATAAGCCTTCGACGTGTGAAGCCCTCCTAATAATTACAACTTCTCTTGAAGGTAGGGAAGTTTTAGAAGTTTCAAAAATCTGCGAAGCAGTGCGAGGACAAGAAAAACCCTTGTTTATGTCTACGAACTTGTTTTCTTTCCCAAACTGAGCATTGTCTTCATCTGATAGTTTTTCTACTGCTAAGTTTATTTTATGTAACGCGTCTGCTATTTCGTATAGATTAATTTCTGCTGAGCAGGTAAATGACTCTAAATCCGCGTTTCTTGAAGATATACTCGAATAGAGCTTGTCTGCAAACCTTCTTACATCTTCTTCTGAATCAACTTTTTTTACCCTTGCGATTTCTTTCTCGGTGCTGTGGTAAATAGCGTCGCAAATTTTCTCAAAACTTATATTTCTTACCGTATCCTTAACTTTGTGTGAAATATCAGCTATAAGTGATCCTTCTCTAGTATTTGCTAATGAAGAATTAAACTCGATCTCTTTCCCAAATCCCAAAAGTATTGCAGTATGCAGCTGATCAAACCCCTCAACTAAGAGGCCCATTGAGTGAAAAACTCGCTCAGGCGCTGGATGATTTCGGTCAAAATCTATTCGGAGCGAATAATCTGAAGACATGTTAACTTTCCTTTGTATTTTTTTTATTAATCCCAAATCTCGACAGTTCTACAAAACTAGTAGTTATTATAGAGACGTTGAGTGCTTAGCGCTTATATATCGTCAAAACTAAATTGCATTGTTTCAACCACCTCAGAACTTAGTGCGCCAACTCTGGTAAATGCCTCTAGCTGTTTTGATTGTAACTTCTCATACATATCATCACATGCTTTCTTTTTACTTTTTGACCAGTTTCTACGACTCAATGAAACTAAATTAAGGTTTATTATAAAAATTGAAGAAGTAACACCAGCTATAGCTGCGCTAATAGCAGCACCAGAGTCTCCTCGTACCGCTGTATATGCTTTGTCAAAAATGAAATTACCATGATCTATCAATTTGAAACATTGATCTGATATACGAAATACAAAATCAGTGACTTCTTGTAATTTATTCAACGATTCTTTGTTGTACTTTGATTGAAGGTTTTTATCACCATTGTTGGCCGCTTCTATCCTTTTCTTTCTTAGCTCTACCACCTGCTCGAATTCTTTAGAGTCTTCTTCAAAAAGGAATTTTAATTCAGGTTCAATATTTTGGGTTATATCGTCAATGATATATTGAAATTGAGTTTCATAAGGGATGAACTTTAATTCCGAGGATTGTAAAGTCTTATTTTCTATGGCTCGTCTTTCTTGCGCAGCTTTTTTTAGGCTCAGGCTGCAAACAGTAATGATGAGTTTACCAGCCAATATGCCCATTAATGCAGCTGCACTTCCTGAGCCGGGAGCTGAGTTTCCCGCACCAAAGTCGTCGAGGAGCCCGTTGACTGATTTATCTAAAAGGCTGCTCGCTGTTCTTAAGCTTCCGTCCATTTATAAAGTTCCCTGTTTTTAGTTGTGCAAACTTTATGGATAACTATAGCAGGTAACTCACTGTTATATAAATGAATAAATCATTCGTGTTTTCTCTCGTGATCTAAATTCAAAGGGTCTTTAAAAGGTTACTAAGGTATTTATTGGTTTGGAGGTAGATAAGAAAAATATGTCGAGGAGTATACTTGCGAAAGAAAATGGTGCCCCCTCCCTGACTTGAACAGGGGACCTACCGATTATGAGTCGGGTGCTCTAACCAACTGAGCTAAGGGGGCACTTTGTTTTGTTTGAGTTTCATGGATGAGACTCAGGAAACGGCAGGGAGTATAAGCAATGTCGTTTTGCTTGTCACCCCTGTTTTTATTTTGTTTTTTTAATTGGCTATTGTTTAGCCACTAAATTCTTTTTTATTTGTCTACGCAGCCATATTTTCTCCTAAACGCAAAAATGCCCACTAGGTAATGGGCATTTTCTCTCTTAACGACAAGTAAAATTTAAATGAGGTTGTTACAGGTGAATGATGGAATCTGCATTGCCATCAGGGTCATTACCCGCTCTGCCATCAGTGCTTGGATTGCCATTGCTTAACATAATGACGGCACAGGCGTGTGGAGAAGCCATACTGGTTCCCGAAATGGTGTTAGTGCCGCCATTTTTCCATAATGAAAATATGCCAACGCCAGGAGCTGCGTAATCTACTGGTGGATTACCGTAGTTAGACCAAGAGGCCATGTTGTCATTTTCATCGATGGCGGAAATGGTATAAATGCGATTACCGTTTGCTCTTGCTGGTGAATAGTTGCCGGCATGGTCGCCGTCATTACCAGCCGCTAAAACAAAAAATGCGCCTGATTGCTGAGCGGCGTTTTTAACGGCGTTATCTAAAGCTGAGCTCGCACCACCACCTAAACTCATGTTTACACAATCTCCTGGCTGAGCATTGGCAGCTACGTGTTCAACACCCGCAATGACACCAGAAGTTGAACCTGAGCCTCGCCTGTCTAATACTCGAACTGGTACGATAGTAGTATTAGGGGCTACACCTAACGCGCCTGTATTGTTATCGAGTGCGCCTATGGTGCCAGCGACGTGAGTACCATGACCGTTTTGGTCGTTCATGCCGCCGTTATTGATTGATGTGAAACCTCGGCTGGTATCAACGTTTAGATCTGGGTGATCTAAGTCTACACCTGAATCGATAACCCAGGCTGTGTAACCTGTTCCGTCAACCGGGCCGCCTACTCGATTAGTTCCGTATGAAACTTGTTGGCCGCCACCTCCGCCGCCAGGTTTGCCTTTGCTAATCGTCATGATGCTGTCGGGCGTGAAAGTCGCAACTTCAGGATCATCACCAAAAGCCTTTTTGGCAGCATGGCAGGGCATATTTATGGTGAAGCCTTTAATGGAATGTTGGTAAACGTGTTTTAGTTTAGCGTTATGGCGTTGCGCAATTGCACTTGCTTTATTCGATACGCTGGAGATTGAAACTGTGTCATTTAATTCAACAATGCATCGATTTTGAATGTCTAATAAATCGTTATTTGTGTCACCGAAAGGCTCGTTTGAGTTATTGGCCAGAACAACAGATGATGACAATAAAGTGGATAGGGTTGCAGCTACTAGAGTTACCTTTGTTTTCATTACACTTCCTAATTTATTTTTATAGTTCAATACGATGACGAACGTCGCCATCGTTTTTTAAAGTAGAAGTGAAAAAAAAACCTGCCACCAATATGGGTACAGATTTGAATAAAAGGTCCTGCTCGTCGGAGGAGTTTGCGGAAATAGCAAGGACTATTCTGAACAACATTTTTGGTGTTTGGGGCCCGCCATTTTTATATCAGGCCATTATTTAAGCCTTACTGAATCTCCTCTTGCGAAAGCTTACGAAACAAAGTCCAGTTACTAGTTGCAGGAAACTAATTGCAAGAAAACCACTTGAACTGCTATCCCGCTCTGGTTCCACTTGCGCGCTTTGAGGTAACTTCTCTATGGTAAATTGAGTTGTTGCTGACTGACTTGCCGGATCTGTGATGGTTAACTCAATCTCAACAATACCGTCTTGAGTGATCGATATGGTGGCCGACTCTTTGTCAGCATCTAATAAAGTGACGCCGCTAGCATTGTCGGATATTAGTTGCCAGTTGTATTCCAGATTTTCATCATTGTCTATTATGCTAACTCTTTCAATTAATTGGTAATTTTGGATATCTTCTGAAGAATAGTCTTCGGCGCTTAAACTCGGTGCAGGGTTACTGTCGTCATCGAGTACAGTTATTGTGATTTGCTGGTTATTCACCAGTCTGCTGCCTTCTCCGCTGGTCAGTTGCAGGGTAAAGCTTTCCGCCACTTCAGATTCTTCATCATCAATGATTTCAATAATGAGTGTCTTTGAGGCTTCTTCACCCGCAGCCCAACTTAATTCAGTATTTTCAAAATTGAAGTCTTGCTGCTCAGTGGCATTGATTGGAGAAACTGTCACGGTGGCAACACTGTCACTGTCGTAGGGAGGGAATCGATTGACTGAGACTTCTAATTGCACAACACCACTTTGTGCGTTTTTATTTTCATAAATCGAAATTTCGTTGGTATCGAATTCAATCGCGCTGGTGGCTTGAATGCCGGGTATGGTTACCCAAGCCATCGCGGGTGAATACAAGGCTGCACCACCTTGGACATTAAACAAATCAAGGGAAAACTTTTCATCAAGTTCTCCGTCGTTGTTGTCGGCTGTGGTTGTTAATGTGATGATTTTGTCACTTGTGTCTCCATCAGCCCAATTCAGTGTACCAGATTGCGCTGTGAAATCTTCTTCAGTAGCCGAACCCCATAATGTCTGATATTCGATACTGATGGCGCCGGCGGAGCCGTTTGCTCGCTGGACTTTAATCTCGACCGTTTCTCCCTCTGTCGCGGTTACTTGGAGGTTCTGGAATTTGATCTGACCTTGTGCGACGTTCTTAGTGTTGTCCTTCAAAATGTACAAACCTGAGTTGATATCACTGACCAGAATTAATCCACTGGGTAAAAATGGATATACGCCCCAGGCACCGTTGAACGCGTTTCGGTCACCCAAAGGGTAAGTATCAAAAAAACCAACTTCAATCGGGGAAACTGGGTTGGTTATGTCTAACACGGTTAAACCTCTTTCATAGTTAGACATGTAATAGCGATTGCCCCGTACAAAGCCATTGTGGTCGATTGCGGTGGTGTCGCCAATCCAGCGACCTTTGTAAACTGGGTTATTTAAGTCGGTGACATCAAAAATAACTAATGCAGTATTCTCGTTGAGGTTACGCTCGTCTAATTCATCGTGAACATAAACGTATTTTTTGTCTTCAGTCCACCAACCTGAGTGGGTGTATTCGGCGTTGGCATAAAGTCCTGTGCCTAGTTCATTAAGAGACGTCTGATCGGTCTGATCCCACAGGCGCATTGTATTTTCATTAAAATCGACAAAAATATCGCATTCTTCACCACTGCGTTGGCATTGCTCTGCGACGCGATTATCGGTAACAACGAATGAGGTACCGTCATGAGTGTAATCGGACTTTGCAGCGCCTGTCGGAACATAAACTGAGGTGAGCCTTTCCGGATTTTGCAACGAATAACTGCGATGTGCACCGCCATATAAGTTTGAGCCCATAGAGTGCAGTAATGGTGTGCGTCCATTAACTGAAACGCCCGTTGAATAATTGACGTTACTCACGTAAATATTGTGGATTTGACTATCGCCTGTAGAACGGCCGACTTCTCTAATGGAGTTGGGAAGGTCGCTAAGGTCAATAATTGTGACCCTATCTGAAGCGCCGTCAGCAGAAACATAGGCGTAAGCCTTCCAACGGCCTAAGGATAAATCGTAAAACTGGTAGGTTTTTATGTCGCGCCAGCCTGTGCGGGTGCCGCTTACTTTGCCAACTACAATTGGATTGAAAGGGTCTTTCAGGCTTACAACGGCAGCGCCATTCTCAACACCCATTATGGCGTATTCGTCTCCTGTGTTTAGGTCGACATGACCCCAAATATCATTACCGCCCGCAGTGCTTAGTTCTTTGAGTGGCAAATGCGCCACTAAGTCGATTTTGTTACAGGCGTGATTGCCAGCCCTACCATTGATACAAGCTAAATTCGTTTGTTTGTTCTCTAACTCTTTGTATTTTGCCAGTTTGGCTCTTAACGTTGTGAGATTGGCTTGATTGACGGCTTTCCCGTCGGTAATGACGTTAAAACCTAATTTGCTCATGGCTTCTTTATATTCTTGCGGTACGCCTACTAGGCTTGTGACATGGGTGTCAGGTTTAGGGGCTTTAAAATGATCCTGCCGACTATAACCACCATAAATAGGAACCAAAGTACTGGTTAGATAAAATAATTCGTCGACACTGGTCACCAAATATTGTCCAGCAGAGACAAGTACTTTGTCGCCTTTGTTTGCTTTTATTACTGCGTAACCTATCGTTTTGCAAGGGGACTCTACTTTTTCACAGCGTCCTTCATCCACTCCGTCGGGCGCTACGTATCGTGCTTTATCATGCTCTGCGTGAGACATCGCATCAAAGTGGGTAAGTAAAAAAATAACGAGTAAGCAAATGCGTTTCATAAACAAGTCCTATTTTTATGAAGGGGCTTATACTATTGTTTCAATGTAATATTACGTAAATTGATGAAAATGCACTCAATAACTCTATGACATGCTGTCTGTTTAGTAAACATTAACCCAGTATGATTTTTAGGAACGAAAAATACTCGTTTGATTATTGTTATAAGCTGATTTTGAACGCAAATTTTGTGTTAAAGTGACTAAACTTAATAATTGTGATGAAGTGCCGATAAAATAAACCTAACCATTAACGGGTTTTTGGGCCGTAATAAATATGTCCTGTAGTTGGAAGGTAAAACTTTGGAAGATTTAACATTTTTAAAAGAAGATAATCATGTCTACTTAGTTGTAGCTTGTCATGCTTCAACTAAGATGTTGACCGAAGAAGATATTCGCGGTGCATTTGAACACAGCGAGTTTCATGACACTTGTTTCATGCATGAGTTATTACCTGAAATTATTGCTCTGGGTAATGAACATATCAATGAAGTTCTTGAAGAATTGACCCCACCAGGTGAATACACTCACCAAATTGCTTCCATAAGAGATGGCTTGGTCACTATTTCGGTTTCCGCTGATCGTATGTCTGCCAGAGCTAAACTGGAAGTGCACTGGGGCGGCGAACCTGTGTCTATGGATATGATAAAACGAGAGTGTAAAAACACCGGAGTGAGTTTTGGGGTGAAACGCTCAAAGGTGGAAGCGCTCCTAGAAAAAACCTTTGATGCCGAACCCGGTGACATTATTGAAGGCGATATCGCTTTTGGTAAAGAGCCGAAACACGGTAAAAACGCTTACTTCCGCCCTATGGTTGAGTTGTTTTCAGATAAACTGAGAAAACCCACTGAGATCGAAGGTGGTAAGGTCGATTTAAAAGATCTAGGTGATATCGACACGGTAAAACCCGGTGAAAAAATATTCCGTAAATTCCCTTTAACCGAAGGCACACCGGGCAAAAATGTATTGGGTGAGTTGCTTGCGCCGACGCCCGGTAAAGATGTCAAACTGGAAACTTCTAGTGGTACTGTCATTGACGAAAATGATGAAAACGTATTATTGGCCAAAAGGGAAGGGCTAGCGCGCTTGATTGAAAATCGGATGGAAGTTGATGACGTTTACACTCTGCCAGAGTTAACGCCTAAACAAGGTCATATTAAATTTAATGGTACCGTGATGATAGCAGGCGATGTATCACCTGAAATGAAGATCATTGCAACGGGTGATGTGATCATAGGTGGTTTTGTTGAGCAGGCGAGCGTTCGATGTCGGGGCGAGTTAACCATTATTTCCGGCGCGTCTGGCAAGCCTTTGGACAACAAGATTGGGGATCGATCCTTCAATTGTTTGTTGGAGTCAGGCAATCGAATCAATCTGGCCTTTGCAAATCAGGTCGACATAGTCGCTAAACGAGACGTGTTTGTTCACAAACAGTTGTCTCACTGCAATGTTAAAGCTGCATCGTTAAAAGTAGGGCAAGGCGAAGTACCAAATGGCAAACTGATAGGTGGTAATCATTTCCTCAGTAAAGGGCTGCAAGTTGGCAAATTGGGTGCGCCTTCAGATACACAAACTTCAGTTTCATTAAATCGCTCTTACGAAGTGTTCAAGCAAAAAGAAGATATGTTATGGACCAAGATTGAACCTTATATTGAGAAGCTGGAGAAACTGAAAAAACAGCTTAAGGCCTTAGTATCAGACGAGCAGCGCGCAGAAGTTAAAGAGCAAATTTTAACGCTGCAACATCGTGTGGATAAAATGACAAATCAGCGTAAAAGCTTTATTCAACGTCGTCGCGATTATATGAATAGTATTCAAGTGGAAGTAAACCATACCTTATACGGTGGTTTGAACTTTGAAATTGGTGATAAAACCAAAACCAACGAGCGTGAACGAGGGCCTTCGGTTGTGCGCCTCGATGAGTATCAATTGGAAATTGAACCTAAATAACGGTTTGGGGCAACCCTCCTATTTTCAACTGCTTTTCTTAGGCGTTTTAGACGTATCTTATTAATTAAAATTCTCCGTCTTTTGCAACAATTTTCTGTGTTTTCCTGTCTGTTATCTTGAATAAAAGATCTTTGGTCCGATTTATTCGTAAACCGGTTTTAAGCGTAAATTATTGGAGAGTTTTATGTCTGGGGTAACTTATACACCACCTAAAGTTTGGCAATGGCAGTCGGAAAACGGCGGTGAGTTTGCCAGCATCAACCGCCCCACTGCAGGGGCTCGATTTGAACGAGAGTTACCCGTTGGTAAACATCCGTTCCAGCTATATTCGTTAGCAACCCCCAATGGCGTTAAGGTTACTATTCTTTTGGAGGAGTTATTAGCTGCCGGTTTCACCGATGCGGAATATGACGCACACTTGATAAGCATTATGGACAGTGATCAGTTCAGTAGCGGATTTGTAAAAGTGAACCCGAACTCGAAGATTCCTGCGCTGGTGGACAATAGCGGTGAGCAGTCTTTGGAGGTGTTTGAGTCGGGTGCGATTTTGCTGCATTTGGCTGAAAAGTTTGGTGCATTTTTGCCGGAAGAACCGGCTAAACGTTCTCAGTGTTTGTCTTGGTTATTCTGGCAGGTAGGCAGTGGGCCGTTTGTTGGTGGTGGATTTGGCCATTTTTATAGTTATGCACCTGAAAAATACGAATACCCAATTGAACGGTTTACGATGGAAGTGAAACGTCAGTTGGATGTGTTGGACCAGCATCTGGCAAACAATCGTTATATGTGTGGTGACGAATATACAATCGCAGATATGGCTATCTGGCCGTGGTATGGCGGCATTGTGCTGAACCACGTATACGAAGCAGCCGAGTTTTTAGACGTACAAAAATACGAACATCTAGTTAGATGGACTAACGAAATTGCCGAGCGAGATGCGGTCAAACGAGGAAAGATGGTAAATCGTACCTGGGGGGAGCCAGAAACCCAACTTCATGAACGTCATGACGCCAGCGACTTTGAACTGCGTACGCAAGATAAGATAGGTGAGCCAGAGGCCTAAGGTTAGTTTTGGACACCAGGCGACAATTCATACTTGCTTGATATTAAGTAGACACTGGATTCCCAATATCGCCTAGGCGATTTGGGAATGACGGCGAGGTTAGGAAAAGCGATTTTGGAATGACGGTGGTGGTTGAAGGGATAGCAGGACTAGAATAAAGGAACATAGGGTAATCAAACTCCGTCATTATCGGGCTTGACCCGGTAACCCAGCTTGTTAAACCGATTCGGAAATTAAAAAACGTCACACTCTAGAAACTGGGGATAGTTTGTGTTGGTACAGTTTCTCTAATAGTTCGTTGCGGTTCGACTATGCTGTACAAACTCAAAGTTAGGGACAACGAACATGCAAAAGCAGCCTGCTATTTACATTCTTGCAAGCAAAAGAAATGGAACCTTATACATTGGCGTGACGAGTAACCTCCCTGAGCGCGTGTATCAACACAAAAATAAACTTGTCAGTGGATTTACGACCAAATACACAGTGGGTAACCTCGTTTATTTCGAATTATTCGAAACCATGGCTGTTGCGATTAAACGTGAAAAGCAACTTAAGAAATGGAACAGGAAGTGGAAGTTACAGCTTATTGAAGATAACAATCCTGAATGGAAAGATTTGTATTTTGACTTGTTCTGAGGTTTGGTTTACTGGATTCCCAATATCGCCTAGGCGATTTGGGAATGACGGTGGTGGTAGGAAAATTGATTTGGGAATGACGGTGGTGGTATGTAGGGAGTGATGGCTGGTTCGAGGTTGTACAGTTATATCTGTGATATCAGAAGCTCCCTGAACCCGTCATCTCAGAATCGCCCCAGCGATATCAGAGATCCATATGTTTGAAGTCTCTGCGTATGTAGCTTCCATTTCTTAGTGTCGGGCTCGTTATAAACATAAGTGATTTTATTAGGTTATAGGTTTGCTAATGGATTCCCAATATCGCCTAGGCGATTTGGGAATGACGGCAGGGGTAGGAAAAGCGATTTGGGAATGACGGCGAGGGTAGGGAAAGCGATTTTTGGAAAGGTGGCGAGGTTAGGAAAAGCGATTTGGGAATGACGGCGAGGTTAGGACAGGCGATTTGGGAAAGACGGCGAGGGTAGTGAAAGCGGTATTGGAATGACGGCCGCGATGTAAAACTCGTCACCCCCGAGGAGTCGGGGGCCCAGAATGTTATGCGGCTTGATTTAGACCTTCTGTAACGGTTGTATCTATTGCCGATGCGTCTAGTGTGATCACGTTTTTGCCGTTTGGTACATAAAGTTCTTTATGTAATTCCACTACCTCACCAATGATGATAAGCGCTGGTGAACCAATCTTATGGGCTTTTGCCAAAGTGTCTAATTCAGCCAGTGTGCCGGTGATGACTCGTTGGTCAGGGCGAGAGCCTTTTTCTACAATAGCAATTGGCGTTTCCGCAGCACGACCATGTTTGATCAGGTTTTCTCTGATTATGCTGCTGCGAATTACACCCATATAAACCACTAAGGTTTGATTCGACGTAGCTAATGCCTGCCAGTTTGGTCCGGTGTTTTCGCTCGGGCTTTTACCGTTCGCCGCTGCAACGGCATCAGCATTTTTACAGTGGCCGGTGACAAACTGCACCGATTGAGCAAAGTCTCTATGGGTTAATGGAATACCCGTTGTAGCAGAACATGCCGCCGCAGCCGTTATACCCGGCACGACTTGATAAGGTACATCATTTTTCACTAGTAACTGGGCTTCTTCGCCGCCTCTGCCAAAAATATATGGGTCGCCGCCTTTTAGTCTGCATACCACTTTTCCTTCTTTTGCCAAATCGACCAGTAACTGGTTGATTTGATCTTGAGGCAAGGTGTGATTACCTGCTTTTTTGCCTACGGAAATAAAATCGGCATCCTTGCGACATAACTCGATAATTTCGTCTGAGATCAGGTAGTCGTATACGATAACGTCGGCCATTTGCATGGTTTGTAACGCTTTGATGGTCAATAGATTCGGATCACCCGGTCCACCGCCAACCAGATAAACCTGGCCAACATTGGTTGTACTTTCTTGAGTCTGTGATGACTGACTAATCGCCAGTTCATTTTGTAAATCTTGTTCAACTTGCTGCCAATCGCCTATGGCTGCTGATTGACTGGTTTTGCCTCTGAACACACGTTCCCAGAAGTGGCGACGAGCTTGAAAACTCGAGATTTTCTCTTTTACTTCTGCACGAAAATCGCCAGCTACTTGTGCCAGTTTTCCTGTCCAGGAAGGAATCAACTTCTCCAGCTTTTCTTTCCATAAACGTCCTAATACCGGCGCTTTGCCACTGGTAGAAATAGCAATCATCAATGGCGAGCGATCAATAATAGACGGGAAAGTAAACTCACATAACTCTGGTTGATCAACCACATTCATCCAAATATCCGCAGACTCACAAGCTTGATGGATCTGCTGATTTAGCTCCATGTCATCAGTGGCTGCAATGACCAATCGTTGGCCTTCAATATGCCAGGGTTGATATTCACTCTTGATGATCTGTAACTGACTGCCAGCAAGAAACATAAGCTGCTCATTAACTTCGGTTGCAACTAACGTTACTTTTGCGCCAGCTTTCATCAGGGTTTGCACTTTACGCAAAGCCACATCACCGCCGCCGACAACCAGTACGGGTTTGTTTTTCAGGTTAAAAACCAGAGGCAAGCTATCCATTAGATGCCTCCACCATGGTTAACTTCATGTAGGCCACATTCACGATTTAATCCGAAGAATCGCGTTTCTTCCTCTGTCATACCCGGCTCTAATTTACGGGTCGTGTGGGTATCGCCCATAGACACGTAACCTTGTTCCCAAAGCGGGTGGTAAGGTAAGTTGTGCTTTTGCAGATACTCGTATATATCGCGGTTATTCCATTCCAAAATTGGGTGTAGCTTTATAACAGGCTGGTGTTCACCCCGAATGAAACTGTACTCTGCAACGGGTTTATCGGCTCGGCTTTGTGACTGGCCTTGGCGAATACCACTAAACCAGGTATTCACATTCAATTCTTGCAAGGCTCGACGCATAGGTTCCACCTTGTTCATCTGGTTATACTGTTTAATACCGTCAGTGCCTTTTTCCCAAAGTTTGCCAAACCGAGCTTCCTGCCATGCAGGCGTTAACTCAGAACGATAAATCTTTAGGTTTAACTTTAATCGTTCGGTTAGCGCATCGATAAACTGATAAGTCTCAGGGAATAGATAACCTGTATCGGTTAACACCACTGGGATATCTGGCATTTGCTGAGTCACCATGTGCAACATAACCGCAGATTGAATACCAAAGCTTGAAGATAACATGGCTTGTTGTGGCAAGTTATCTAACGCCCAAGTGACCCTTTGTTCAGCCGATAAACCGCTTAACGACTGGTTAATTTCTTCCAAACTTACAGCTTGTTCCAATTTTTCTGTTTTGGCATTTTGTGCTGCTTGTTCTAATGCTATGGCTGTTGTCATAATCATTTCCTATTTAGGGCGCGTTATGCGCCCAATTTTGTTAGGCGTGAAAGTCCGTTTTGGATACTTTCACTTCGGCGACGATTTCCTTGCGGATCACAAAGTCACCAAAACACTCGCCTTCATTTCTTTCTTTTGCCCATTGACCGATTAATTCGTCTAATGCGGGCAAATACACGTCTTCAGAGACGTTTTCTAAATACAACTTAGGTACACGCGTGCCTTCACGGTTACCACCTAAATACACGTTGTATTTCCCTGGACCTTTACCAACTAGGCCGATTTCCGCCAACATGGCGCGACCACAACCGTTAGGACAACCAACAACACGTAAAATGATGTCGTCATTGGCGATGCCGTGTTTAGCCAAAATCGCTTCTGTACTTTCCACTAATGCTGGCAGATAACGCTCTGCTTCTGCCATGGCTAAAGGACATGTAGGCAAGGCCACACAAGCCATGGAATTCTTGCGTTGCTCGGTATGACTGTCGTCAATTAAACCGTGTTCGCGAGCAAGTTGTTCAATTTCAGCTTTATCTTCGGTTGCAACACCTGCAATGATCAGGTTTTGGTTCGCCGTCATACGGAAATCACCTTTATGGATTTCTGCAATCTTGCGACAACCTGTTTTTAGCGGTTGACCTGGGTAGTCCAGAATACGGCCGCTTTGAATGAATACAGTTAAATGATGTTTGCCGTCGATGCCTTCTACCCAACCAATGCGGTCACCACGATGAGTGAACTCGTAAGGGCGGCTTTCTTCAAATTTAACGCCAGCGCGACTTTCCACTTCCGCCTTAAAGGTTTCAGTGCCAAAGTTATCTAAGGTGTATTTGGTCTTAGCATTTTTACGGTTAACGCGGTTACCCCAATCGCGCTGCACGGATACCACGTGTTCTGCAATTTTTAACGTGTGCTCTAGTGGGATAAAACCAAAGTCGTCAGCTTTGCGCGGGTAAGTGTTTACATCGCCGTGAGTCATGGCAAGACCACCACCTACTAACACGTTAAAGCCCACTAATTTGCCGTCTTCTGCAATCGCTACGAAGTTTAAGTCGTTTGCGTGTACGTCTACTTCGTTATTTGGTGGAATGGTCACTGTGGTTTTGAACTTACGTGGCAGATAAGTTGAACCTAATATCGGCTCTTCTGTTGTTTCCGACTTTTCACCGTTTAACCAAATTTCCGCATAGGCTTTACTCTTTGGTAACAAGTGCTCAGAAATTTTAGTCGCCCACTCGTACGCTTCTTGATGTAACTCAGACTCAACCGGGTTTGTGGTGCAAAGCACGTTACGGTTTACGTCACCTGCTGTCGCAATTGAGTCAATGCCGACGCTGTCCAACATCTGGTGCATGCCTTTAATGTTTGGCTTTAATACACCGTGGAACTGGAACGTTTGACGTGTTGTCAAACGGATGCTGCCGTACATGGTTTTATCAGCGGCAAATTTGTCAATCGCTAACCATTGCTCTGGTTTGATGATGCCACCAGGCATACGAGCACGTAACATAACGTTATGTAACGGTTCTAATTTTTGCTTGGCACGCTCTGGTCGAATGTCACGATCGTCTTGCTGATACATGCCGTGGAAACGGATCAGCTGAAAGTTATCCGCTGTGAAACCACCCGTTAGCTGATCTTTTAAGTCAGCTTCAATCGTGCCACGCAAAAAGTTACTTTGGGTTTTTAGTCTTTCGTTGTCTGCAAACTTCGCTTCTGGATCATGTTTGCTGTTTACTTTGTATTCTGTGTTATTGCTCACGGTACTTCCTAAATTCTTTGTTTATGTCGACGTTAACGTTAGTTATTAATAAACGTCTTTTTGATAACGATGGTTATTGCGCAATTCTTTGAGGTATTCCTCAGCTTGCTCGTCATCTTTGCCACCATGGGTTTTAACGATATCCACCAAAGCTTGGTGTACGTCTTTTGCCATACGGTTGGCGTCGCCACATACGTAGAAGTGAGCACCGTTTTCTAACCATGCAAATACTTCTGAACCTTGCTCACGTAAACGGTCTTGTACATAGATTTTTTCTTCCTGATCACGACTGAAGGCCAAATCAATTTTGTTTAATAATCCAGATTTCACATACCCCTGGATTTCAACTTGATATAAGAAATCTTGGGTAAAGTGAGGGTTACCGAAGAACAACCAGTTATCCCCTTCTGCTTCGCGTGCATCACGCTCTTGCAAGAACGCTCTGAATGGCGCGATACCAGTGCCTGGGCCTACCATGATCACGGGAGAATTATTGTCCGCAGGTAGACGGAACTTATCATTGTGTTCAACAAATACTTTGATGTTTGAACCTTCTTCAGCACGACGTGCCAAGTAACCTGAGCAGCCACCTAAATGCTCACTGTCAAAAGCATCGAATTCAACTAAACCAACGGTCAGGTGCACTTCTTCTTCCACTTCTGCCTGCGAAGAAGCAATAGAATACAATCGGGCCTGTAATTTACGTGCGCTGTCTACTAATGCCTGAGCATCAATTTTGGCTGGGTTTTGCGCCACGATATCGAAGATTTGGCGTGCTTCTATGTATTCACGAAGCGCCGTTTTATCTTCAGTCAGTTTTAACAATTCTTGATTGTTGGTTGCCGTCGCGTACTTCTCAACAAAAGCAGGATAAGACTGGGTTAGTTCTAACTTTTCGATTAAGGCCTGACGAACGGTTAGTGACTCTTCACCAACTTTAACTTCTTCGTCGCCACTAAGCTCTACTTGCGATAACAAAGCATCAACAGCAGCTTCATCATTTAAGAAATACACGCCTAAAGAGTCACCTGGCTCATATGTGATACCAGACTCTTCCAAAGAAATTTCTACGTGGCGTACGTCTTTAGTTGAATCACGACCTGTGATCTTTTGTGATACTGATAACTCAGCATTAAAAGGATTTTGTTTTGTGTATTGGCTTTCCTGACTAGAAGCAAATCCAGTCATTGGAATAACTTGTGCGCTACCTTGAGAAGATGCTTTTAGATCTGGTTCAAACGCATCCAATGCGCCTTTGATCCATTCTGGCGCTTGGTCTTCATAATCAACATCAAGATCAGCACGGGTTACGACGGTTTCTGCGCCTAGCTTTTTGAAACGTTCTTCAAAGTCGATGGCTGTTTGGCAGAAAAACTCATAACTTGAATCACCAAGGCCGATTACCGCCACTTTTACGCCATCTAATTTAGGGGCTTTTTTCGAAACTAAAAATGCATGTAGGTTTTCAGCGTCTTCCGGTGGCTCGCCTTCACCGTAAGTAGAAACGGCAACTGCGATGAATTTTTCTTTTTTCAATTGGTTTGGCTTGTAATCAGCCATGTTCACTAACTTAACCGCTAAACCGCGTGATTCAGCTTGCTCTTTCAGCTTATTCGCAACACCTTTGGCATTACCAGTCTGTGAGCCGTATAAAATTGTTAGAACTGCCGCTTCATTTGTCTGCGGTGTTACGCTGGCAAGTTGTCCACCAATCGCAGAGTTAGCGCTGGCTGCAAGATAACCAGAAACCCAAGCTTGCTGGATCGGGTTTAACTGGCCAACGAATTGTTGTAGATCAGCCACCTGTTGTGCTGATAACGGCGAAGCCGTTTGGTTTAATTGTTGTACAAGTTGTGTTGGACTCATGTCGTTCTCGGGCTTTGTTTTATTTCAGTTGAAGGATTTTAGAAAAGGAAGAACAATTCAATAAAGTATCGATAAAGTAGTATTTATTACGTTTTGTTATAAAGGGGGTAAAAGCCTTAGAAATCAGGCTTGTGATGAAAATTGGCTCATATATGCATTTTTACTATGACATAGATCTTTTTAGGTTTAGTCTTAGGTACAGTCTAGAAGTTTCTAAAAGCAATAAAGCAGTAAAAGAATTATGACATCCCCGATGAAATCCGGGCAAAAGCGGTTTTTAATCGTTTTTAACCCCTTACCCAATCGTCAACGGAAAACAAAGTTGCAGCGATTGTTATTGCGTTTAAGGCAGGGGGGTCACGACTGGCAGTTATTCCCAACGGATGAAAACTATCACGCGAACAAACACAGTTTTGAGCTTCACAAAGGGGAGTTTACGGATGTTATCGTGCTTGGAGGCGACGGCACGTTCAATCTAGTGGTTAATCTGGTGCAAGGTCATGATGTTACAGTCGGACTTATTCCGGCAGGTACCGGAAATGACTTCGCACGTGCCTGGTATGGTAAAAAACGGAACGACATGTCGTTTATTCTGGATACGGTATTAGGTCACAGAGTGGAGTCCGTTTCCTTAGGTTGCTGTGAGTTTGACGATACTGAACAAAGTGAATCCAAACAAACAAAACGATACTTTCACAATGTTATGGGCATGGGGTTTGATGCAGCGTTGGCTAAAAGTTTACGCCATAACAAAGGTATGTTCCAAAGCCTCGGATATATTCTTGCTGCACTCAAAAACATCCCATTTTATAAAGAGCCGGAATGCGAAATAGAAGTGGAGTCAGAAAATCTTCAATATCGGAATTTAATAACCGTCTTTGGAAACAGCAAATTTTTTGGTAATGGTATGGCGATAGCGCCGGATGCGGATCCGAAATCGTCTGATATACAAATCGTGCGAGTTGAAAAACACAAGTTGTGGACGAAATTGGTACTCATTACTCAGCTGTTATTGGGTAGACATAAGTCATCACCGAATGTCGATATGAAAGTCACTATCGAGCCTGTAATCATTAAAACCAGTGGATTGGATTTAGAAGCCGATGGTGAATACATTGGTGTGTCACCTTGTAAGGTAACAACGGTGAAAAATGCTCTGCTGTTAAAGCGGTAGCCTATTCTAGTTACTTTTTATTCAAGGTTAATTGCAAATAACAAAAATCGTAATTTCTCGTTGTAACCCAGTTGGTTATTGTCTATAAACCCATTATTGATTTATTACTATAAACGGGACGTTTAATGAAAGCCCTACTAATTTCTATCGTGGCCATGTCAGTACTGGCAGGTTGTGCAAAATCTCCGACGGGACGTACTCAGTTTGCATTCATGTCTAAAAATAAACTGGCCGCCATGGGGGCACAGTCGTTTGAAGAGATGAAGGCAAACACGCCTATCAGCAAAGATCAGAAACTAACTAAATTTGTACAATGTGTTGCTGACGAAATAACGCCTAACGTGAGTAAAGAAGCGCACAGCGGTGACTGGGAAGTCGTGTTATTTGAATCCGACCAAATTAACGCATTTGCGTTACCTGGTGGCAAAATTGGCGTATATACAGGCATATTGAAAGTAACAGAAAATCAGGATCAACTTGCTGCTATTATGGGGCATGAAGTTGGTCACGTTATTGCAAACCACTCAAATGAACGTCTATCTTCAAACCAAGCAGCATCAGTAACACAACAAGTTGCTGGGGCATTATTGGGTGGTCAGGATGAAAAAACCAAAGGTTATGTTCTTGCTGGTCTGGGTGTGGGTCTTCAGTACGGAGTGTTGATGCCGTATGGCCGTGCTCATGAAAGAGAAGCAGATATTATAGGTCAGGAGTTGATGGCGAAATCGGGGTTCAACCCTAAAGCTGCTGTCGATTTGTGGCACAACATGGCTAAAGCCAGCAAGTCGGCACCACCTGAATTCATGTCGACACACCCGTCTCATGAGACGCGTATCAATAAGTTATCTAAGCATTTAACTAAGACTCAGCCCATGTATACGGCGAGCAATCAAAAACCTAAGTGTTATAAGCCTAAGTAACAACGGGGATATAAGTTTGATTGAAGTGAAAGGCAGGCCAACAGAGCCTGCTTTTTATTTGGATAATGACAAAACCACCGTCATTCCCAAATCGCCTAGGCGATATTGGGAATCCAGTAAAACGTGCATCTAAAATCTCTTAAATCAGTTATGTTTAAAGAAAGCCCGACATTAAGAAAAAGTGACCCAATGTACAAGAGTCTGGATCTCAGATATCGCTTAGACGATTCTGAGATGACGGTTCTGCCGGCGGTTCTGAGATGACGGCTTAGAGAGATTCTGAGGTGATGATTTTGATTGCAGAATAACGAAACCTCCGTCATTCCCAAATCGCCTAGGCGATATTGGGAATCCAGTGCTTTTTAGCCGTTAATCGTATTACTCATAAACCGCATCCAACCGGCACAACCTGTCCTCACCGATTAGTTCTTTTAACGGAAACTCGATGTAATCGGCGCGTCTCAAGCCGACGTGCGTATCGACTCTGTCAGATTGAATAACAAACGTCTGATTGATCAGTGAAGGGATGGATAAGGTTAACTTGTCATCTGCTGCTGCATAACGACCTTTAAAGACGTTACTTTGCAAAACCTCATCATCACGATTGACCACTTCGTATTCGAAAATGGCTTCGCCGCTTAATCCATACTCTAATGTGGCCGAAAACGCCCCACATTTGCGACTTCCCATGATAGGCGGCATCAGGCGTTGATCTGGGTTACGCAGATAAACACCAATATGGTTGTTGTGATAAAAATGATTACCCTGTGCGAATTGGTACTTTTTCGGATCTTCCCAGCCCATGTTTGAAAGTGTCGTAATAATTGGCGCTAAGACGGCTGGGTCCGTAACGCTTGGGTTTGTGGCAATGGAAACATCGGCAAAACTATCTGGCACAAGGGCATCAGAACGTTCGACGGCATATCCTAACGCTGCCAACTGTTCCTCTAATTCGGATACTTTTTCCGTTTTAATGCCATGTTCTATGATGTGCACCGTTGTGCCAGCACAAGCAGAAAGTAAAAACACGGCGGCAATTAATAAAATCCGTTTCATGATAAAGGGGCCTCAACTTGTTTAGGTAAAGCAAAATCTAACCTGATCATTATGTCGTCCATCCGTTGTTTTGGACTCTCGTAACGCCACTGTTTCAACGCTTTAATTGCTGAATCATGAAATAGTGTATCGTGAGAACTTTCTACTACTTTTATGTTCTGTGTTTTGCCATTTTCCATTACAGAGAAACTCAAAGTGACATAACCTTCAATTCCCTTATCTGCGGCATGTGGAGGATAGTTTGGTGGCACTTGTTTTATCGCAGTAAGCTGGCTTTGTGCCTGTTCCAACACCAGGTGATAACTGGTGAAGGAAAGCAAAATGGCGACAGTTATCGCCGATAGCGTTAATATAACGCGTGATTTACTGTAGTTCTTTCGCTCTTTTAAAAACAATAAGCGATCTTTCAGTGAGGACTTTTCGCCATAGTGAGTCGTTAAGCTTGGACGAAACACATGGGCCGACTCTGTGTTTTTGTCTTGAGACCATAAACTAGACAAAATCGCCTTGGCATATTTGAGTCTGTTTTGTTCATTACATGAAATAGTGGTTTTTTCATCACAGGATAGCTCTTGTTGTTGCCTGAATCGACGATAAGCAAGCCATAAAATCGGGTTAAACCAAAATACAATGACAAATAGATTAGCCAACAAATTCCAGAGCAGATCGCCTTGTTGAAAGTGTGTTTCTTCGTGTTTCAGGATCAAAGCTTGTTGCTCCTGAGAGTATCTTGTTTCAAAGTCTTTTGGTAAAACAATGGTCGGTTTAAAAAGGCCTGTTACAAAGGGACTATGATGAAACTCACTTGTTTTAACGGTTAGCCTAACCTTGTATTTTTTTTCTTCTTTTAGTGAATTTACCAATCTGTACAGATTCAGGTTCTGAGCGCCAAAAATCGACAGTAATATAACGGCAACTGAAAACCATAACGCCCCCGCTAAACTTAGAGCTTCATTCTGAACTAAAAGATCCGTAAGTTGTTTGTGCTGCGTTGCTATTTCATACAGCGAGGCTTTCACAGCGGGCACCTGATGCAACTGGCGATAAAAACTCAGACTGAACTTAGACAATACGGGACTTAAAACAAGTGAAACTGGCACTAACGTCCAAAGCTTATAGCTTGCGGCAGCCCCAATGAATTTGTTGGTTAAAGGCGATATTGTTATTAGAGCCAGTGTGATGGCTGACAGTAATATTGCCTGATCGATGAGCCACGACATAATTATTTACCCTGTTTATTTTCCCAATCTGCGATGATCTGTTTTAGTTCGTCGACATCCCGCTCGGTGAGTTTGTCATTTTTGGCAAAAGAAGCCACAAGGGGGGATAAACGGCCGCGGAACAAACGTTGAACAAAGGACAAACTTTCTGTTGTTTGATATTCCGATTGCTTAACTAAAGGAGAATAAATGTAAGTTCTGCCTTGTTTTTCGTAATCTAACGCGCCTTTTTTTACCAAACGACCCAGCAGTGTTTTAACGGTTTTATCATGCCAGTTATGGTTTGAAGTTGAACTTTGGGAATTAAGATGTTCAATGACGGCGTTGGCGTCACAAGGGGCGAGCTGCCATATCACGTTCATGATCTGCAATTCTGTTTTACTGATTTCCATATTGTTGCCCAATTGATTACAGGTGTAATTTTAAATAAGATTACACCTGTAATTTTATTGGTCAAGTTTTAATTTTCAGTAGAAAGGGGTTTAGAAATCGAATTTTAGTTTGATCCCAGTCTCTACCTTGTATCTGTCATAGGTATATTTTTTTATACCTGATTCATATTGGTAATAGGCACCGCTAAGGTAAAATTGAGCCTGGTTTTTCCCGCTGCTCCAGAATGGTTTATCGATTGATAATCGACTAACAAGCCCACTGTTGTCCGGTAATTCATCGTTGGCTTCAATATCTGTTTCGGAGTTATCTTGTATGTTGCCTCTAAGGTACTGTAAATCACTGTACATAACCGATGCCGTGAAGACAGTATCAGAATCTGTTTTATGACGTAAACGCGCGCCCATGGTCAGGTATTTGGTGTCATAATATCCAGAAGCGTTATCTGTTTTTTCGGTAAAACCGGCGGAAAATGACAGGCGGGTTTGTTTTGAAATGCGGTATCGCCCTGACCATTCGACGCCCCAATAGTCATAGATTGAAGTTAAACCATCGATATTTTTACCATCTTTATCTTTAGCTAAACGTCCATCGTATTCACGTTGCTGCAAATTAAAGTTCAATGTTGATGTGAAAGACTTAGTGGCCTTAAATCGCCATCCCGCTTCACCAACCCATTGAAAATAATCCAGGTTAGACAAACCAAACTCACCGTAGTTGTGATAATCCGTTTCACTGTATTCGCCACTCAATAATAGGTTGTGACGCTTGTTCAGTTGGTAGTCCAGGGTTAGTTTGGGTGTTAGCCGCTCAAAGTTATATCGATGGGGAAATGACTCCCCTTTTGACTCATATACTTTGCCACTAAAGCGGCTGACATAGGTTTTCTCAAAATCTCGTTTTCCAAAAGTGGCTCTGTATTTCAGATCACCCCATTTGCCTTTATAACCAAGATTAAATCCTTTGGCGGTGGTATCAGCTCTGCTTTCATTAATGTGCACTTTATTGGTGTACGACAGGTTATAAATAAATGGGCTTTTAAAGTCTGATTTTAATCGAATACTATTGTTGAAGTAGGCTTGCTCATCAAAGCTAAACTGATCGCTCAGTCGAAATGGATTGCTGTCTAATCCCAATCCGGAGTTTACTGTCAACACGGCGGCAGAAGCCGAACCGGATGCGGCCAATATTGAAAACGTAAGGGCGTTGAAAAGATTTTTATTCATGATAACTACTTCTTAAATCTGTCTTTTATGATAACTAATCTGGAAAAATTGTCGCTGTTGTTTTCTAGTTTTTATTTACCAGTTGCGTGTCTTGCCACGATCCGCTTTTTAATTGCTCCAATTGAATCGATGCGCGATGATGCCAATCGCTTCCCTTCTTAATGCGCTCTAACTTAGTTGTCGCATCTGCTTCAGATTTCGCTTGAGCATAGCCTTGAAGTTTAGTTATGAAGTATGAGGCGTACTGTCCCTGATCATTGTCAGGCAATGGGTGCAATTGTGTTGTGGACTGTTCGGTTATTGCCGAATAAAAATGACTGGCTAATACCTGTACTTCAAAAGAAGTTGATTGATGTTGTAACCAGGACCAATGTTGTTTAGCCGCTTGCCAGTTGCTTTTTTCCGACAACGCCCAGGCAAGTTGCAATCGCACATCTTGATGTTCTGAGGATAAGTGCAAAGCACGGGTTAGTGTATTTTCGGCCAGTGAAAACTTACCATTCTGTAAGGCATATTTACCAAACTTCAACCAGGCATTCAGTTGTTTTTTATCTAGCGCAATAGCACGCTTGAACGTCTTTTCAACTTCTTCTCTAGGTCTGTTCAATTCGGCCATGATGTTTGCCAATTTTAACCAAGTGGCAGCATGATTTGGGCGATACTCGATGGATTTTGAATAGTGCTCTTCCGCTACTTTTTTATTACCTAACTGCTGCTGACTGGCAGCTAATAATGCAAGTGCCTTTGCCTTTTTTCTACCCGAGCTAATGTCGACCGCTTTAGTCAAAATGACCACGGCCTTCTCATATGACTTGGCTTTTTTTAATAATAACCCTAAGTTTAATGTCGCTGATTGATGGTTAGGGTATAACTCGATATGCGCCTGGTATTGCTTGATGGCACCCTGAGCATTGCCTAACTTGGACAGTGCTAAGCCATAATAAAATCGAACCTGCTCTAAAGAGTTTTCGGGTTGCGTTTGCAATAAATTTACAATCACGCGGTATTGTTTGTTTACGTGAAGCTGTTTCACTAATTTATGCAAAATGGCTAACTTTTCCATCGGAGTCGATGTTTCAAACCATTGATGTTTGTTGATGTCTTTTTCGTCTGTAATGACTTGGTATAACTGCTCTATCACCAAAGGCGGAATAACGATGGCTTCGATGTCGACGGCTGTTTGCTCAGCGTTGGTCTCACTTATTTCGTCCTCATTTAATGCGATAACTTCGATAGGTTTTGCGGTCTCACCTTTGGTGTTCATCCATAAGTCTGCCGTGGCTGCCAATCCAAACAGGCCAAGGAAGACAAAACAATGTACTAATGTAGATATTCTATTCATGTTAATTCCTTACGCAAAAACAACAGGTTGGGAATGAGCAGGGCTAAATATAGGCTGGGGTTTTTGTTTTAATAAACCACATTGGTTAACGTTCTGGATCTCTAAACCAGGACGACCGTTTACTTCCAGTACAAGAGGACCTAACTCTTGATCCAGACAGATATCGACACCCATATAACCTAGTGGAATAGCTTGCGTGCAGGCAATACTCATTTGTTTGATCTGTGACCAAAAAGGCAATACCACACCGACAATAGGCTGTCCGTTGTCTGGGTGATGGGTAATCTCCTGATTTTTATAAAAACAATGGCGAATGGTGCCGGTAGCAAGGTCAATCGCTGCGCCAATTGCCCCCTGATGTAGATTGGCCTTGCCGCCGGACGATTTAGTAGGAACGCGTAACATTGCGCTCACTAGTTTTCCCTCAGTCAAAACCAGTCGGATGTCACACAAGCCGTATGGTGCAAAATCTTGCAGAATTTTATGTTGACGAATGAGAGGCTCGATATAAGCCGTATCGCTGTCACCTAACTGTGAATAGTTGCCATTGATGATCTCGCAGATCAGATTTTTCAGATCTGAGTGGGTTTTTGTTTTACCGCTGGCCGTGACAAAGTTTTGCTCCTGTTTGTCTTGTATAACCAAAATGCCATTACCCTGACTGCCCGCATTTGGCTTTATCACAAAGGCACTTTCATTTTTGAGGCTTTGAGACAACTTTTGTACATCAAACAAGGTATCGAATTGGGCAATAGTGCCAGGTACTGGAATTTTGTAATCCGTTAGTACTTTTTTGCTCTTAAGTTTATCCGCCGCTAATTTCAACAAGCTGGTTTGATTGAGTTTGCTAACTAAATCACGGTTACGTTTGTTAATGCCGATAACTCCTTCGCTATGGCTTAATACTTTACGGAAACGTAATAATTCAGTTAAGCGACCACCAGTCCAGCGGCCCAAATAAATTTGCCCGGTTAGAACCAATAGAAATAACTCTGGGTAAAGGGCAAACAAACCTTGAAGTGTGGCGGAGGTCAGTAAGGCGTAACACATGACGATACTTACTGTTGTGCCCAACATGGTTAGCCATAGTTCCTGCCATTCGCCTTGTTGCATCATGTCGTGCAGTTTGTCGGCAATAAAGCTAATAATAATGACAGGGAACAATGACATCAGACCCAGTTGCAAGTTTGATACTTCGCTAGCGGCTAACAAAATTCCAATAGTGGCTACATTTACCAGAGTGATAATGGCGGCTAATCGTGGGATTTTCAGAAGGTTTAAGCGATTAAATGCCAAATGCGCGGTAGTGGCTATGGAGACTACAAGTACGAACCCTAACAAACCAGAACCTAAACCAACCAAAGCACATGCAGAGGCAATTAACATAGGCATAAAGATCCCAAAACTTTTCAAACCAAGCAGGTTTCTTAAACCTGTAATTAGTAAGGTGCAAAGTGGCATCATCAAAAAGACTACTGCGGTATGTGCCGGTAGATGTAACTGGCTAAATAAGTTCATTAAACCGAACTGATCTGCCGTGTCGCTAGCTGAGTTGTGCATCGACTGGTAGATAGCAGGAGCTAATTGCTTTTGTTGCACATCAAAACGGTAATCAAAATTGATATTAGGGGTATGTGAAAATAAATTATGATCGCCCAGATAAAGTTGCAGGTAGTTATCTGGCAAACTTGCAAAATGGTTGTTAGTCGGGTCAAACGGGATCCATTGACCATTTACATTAACTTCGACCCATTGGTGTGAGGTTTTCTTTTTTCCTTCATTTAGGATCACGCCGCCAACCAGACGGGCTGGCAACTGATTCATTCGAGCCAATGCAACAAATAAACGACTCTTGCCATTACAACTAGCCGCGCCTAAACGTAGGGCGGTCAATGCATCAGTGGCACCCTTAAAAGGTAGGGGTTCTAACCCAGTGGTATATGAGTGGATGCTGGCTAATACATCGCGCAGGTTATTATTGTCGTTTGGTTGGATCTGTTGCCAAAGTTCCGATATCTCCTGGTGTTGGACTTGGATCGCCTCAGTTGGCTGCAAATATTGATTAAGGCTTGGATCTAATTGCGGTTGAATATCAACGTTTGTTCCTAACTCATAGTTTTTGGCGGTTAAGTTTATTAACGCCTGATAACTAATTGACTGTGCTTGCTTTTGGCCTGCCCATCTTGAAACTAACCCGTTTTCAGATTGGTATTGAACTTGTTCCATGAACGGCGCAGAAACCGACTCTTGATAAAGCTTCTGATGTTCATTATTGATGGGCAAAAATGTCCCGACTACAACAGAGCTGTTTGTTGGCTCAAAATTCATATCCAACGAATATTGGTAGACCTTCTGAGGCGTAACCAACTGCCAGGCGCGAGGCGCATATTGGTGATGCCAGATTAATAACAGGCTGACCAACACTAAAAGACCAACTTCGATTCTGAAAAATGAACTGAAAATGGAGGTAATAGCAGGCGTAGTGCTTTTAGCTTCAATTTGATGACCCATACTGAACTGCTCTTGTGAAATTAAGTTGGAGTAAGTATCCATTTCGAGTCACTAAAAGGCTGTAACAGAAATGTATGAGTAATGTTGTGTTTGTGTAACAAGACTCCTGAGAATTTACGCCGAATTACATGACCAAATTTGTACCTGCAAGCATATTTGGTAGACTTTAATTAGGGTATTTAATTGGTTTGGCCAAGGTGTTGTAAGAAGAATGTTTACGCGAATTTATTCTGGTATGTTTATGTCGGTAGTTGCCGCGATGCTCGGCTGCTATTTGTTATATAGCGCCAGTTATGACATCCGAATTGAGCGGTACAATCAGACCATGATGTCCGGCATGATGACTCTGATTGCGGAGCGTTTTGTACAGCAGCCAAAACAGAATCAAGGTAGATACCTGGACATTGTCGCTCAGCTTACAGGAGCACAAATACAACAACCAAAAAGCAACGAGGTTAAAACTGATATTTTATCTCGCTTAAAACAGCAAAAGGCATTGTATATACAAGATAGTGGGCTGCATCATTGGTGGCTATCAGTGCCGTATGAGGGGCGTCTAAGCCTGATACAACTTTCTTTTGCTGAGCTATCTGAACAGCAGTTTCGAGCACATACACTTCTTCTCGCAGCGGAATTAGCCAGAGATAAAAATCGTCCAACCTTGACTGAATTACAACGATTTTCGTCGGCTGGCCTGACGATATTACCGTTGGAACAGCTATCCATTGAAAAGCAATTAGTATCGCGATTAAAGCGTAATTCGGTCGTTGTCGACTATCAAAATCAGAGTTACGGCAAGTTCTCTGTATATGCACCCTTGCCTGATAATCAAATTCTACGCATGAGTGATATCCCCGTATTTAACGCGTTACCACCCATGCTGGTTATGATGATGATAGTGATCACAATTGCCATTATTGTCATCATGTCTTATTGGCTTGTGCACAAGATGGATAGCCGCCTGCAGGTTATTGCGCGTTCACTCAACAAGATGGCTGGTGGCGATCTGGCTGAACGTGTGCAACTTGCGGGTAAGGACCAAATTGCGCATCTAGCCCATAGGGTGAATAGCATGGCCAGTCAGATCAATGAGTTGGTGGATAGTCAGCGCGAAATGATGCAGGCCATTTCTCATGATTTGCGTACGCCAATTTCAAGAATTCGATTTCGCTTGGACATCCTAAATGACATGTTGCAACATGAGGTGGTTGAGAGCAAAACCGAAGAGATCAAGCGCGATGTAGAAGAACTGGAAGCTTTGATTTCTGAGGTGTTAACCCATCTTAAATTAAGCCGTTCTGCAACCATCAATAAACAAACCGTTTGTATGGTACCGCTAGTCAGAGACTTAAGTTCACAGATCAGTTTGTCTTACCCGCAAATAAAATTCAGTTCCTCTCATATAGGGATAGACGAAGCGTTTGAAGTTGAAGCTGACCCTATGTTGATGCGACGTCTACTGCAAAACTTAATGACGAATGCGGGAAAACACGCAAAACAAAATGTGAGTACGGTTATTGAGTTAGCGACAGGTTACTTAAAGGTTTCGGTACATGACGATGGTGAAGGGATCCCAGAACAAGAGCGTAGCAAAATATTTGAGCCTTTTTATCGCGTAGATAGCAGCCGAAACAAACAAACTGGAGGTTACGGATTGGGGCTGGCGATAATAACTAAGATCGCACAATTACATGACGCTCATATCAGCGTAGAAGATAGCGAACTGGGTGGTGCCGTTTTTACCTTAGAACTTCCAGTGGTTGAGGCGGAAAATCATGGCTAATCTCGTTTCGTTCAACAAAATTACAAAACTCATACAAAACTACAACAAAAGTCGGTGGAGCTCTAATAGGCTGACTATGTTGTTGATTGTTGGGCTTTGTAGTTTGCCATTAAAAGCGGCACCGGATAATTGGGATGAGTACCAAACGACGCAGCAGTTAGTTGCGCTTTATAATAGGGCAGATGAAGAAACAGAAATAGAAACAGAACAGGCAAAGGAAACTCAGGCGGAAGAGCCAGAATTTGAACAACAGCTATTTGAGCAATTATCAGAAATAAACGAGGAATTGGTAGAACCTGAAGAAATGGACTTTAAAGAGGAAAGGGATGAAGGCGATGAGGAGCTTCCCGATCCCGACGATGGGAGCGATGACATTGAATTTGAGCTCTTAAAGCAGGAAGAAGAGTTGGAGCTGGAAGAAGAAGATGAATTGGAGGAGGAAGCGTCTTTAGAAGACGAAGAGATAGAGCTACTCGAGGAACGTGAATTCGAAGAGTTAGAAGAGCTTGAGGAATTTGAGCAGGAAGAGTTAGAGCAGCTGGAAATTGAAGAAGAAATGGAAATTCAGGCGCTCTTAGAAGATATGGAAAACGAAGAAGAATTTGAAGAAGAGGAATTTGACGAGGAAGAGTTCGAAGAACTAGAAGAGTTCGAGGACATAGAAGATATCGAAGACATAGAAGATATCGAAGACATAGAAGATATCGAGGACATAGAAGATATCGAAGACATAGAAGATATCGAAGACATAGAAGATATCGAAGACATAGAAGATATCGAAGACATAGAAGATATCGAAGACATAGAAGATATCGAAGACATAGAAGAGTTCGAAGACATAGAAGAGTTCGAAGACATAGAAGAGTTCGAAGACATAGAAGAGTTCGAAGACATAGAAGAGTTCGAGGACATAGAAGAGTTCGAAGACATAGAAGAGCTTGAAGAAGAAGAGCTCGAAGAAGAAGAGTTCGAAGAAAAAGAGTTCGAAGAAGAAGAGTTTGAAGAAGAAGAATTCGAAGAAGAAGAATTCGAAGAAGAAGAATTCGAAGAGGAAGAGCTTGAAGAAGAAGAGTTCGAAGAAGAAGAGTTCGAAGAAGAAGAGTTCGAAGAAGAAGAGTTCGAAGAAGAAGAGTTCGAAGAGGAAGAGTTCGAAGAGGAAGAGTTCGAAGAGGAAGAGTTCGAAGAGGAAGAGTTCGAAGAAGAAGAGTTGGAAGAGGAAGAGCTTGAAGAAGAAGAGTTCGAAGAAGAAGAATTCGAAGAAAAAGAGTTCGAAGAAGAAGAGTTCGAAGAGGAAGAGTTCGAAGAGGAAGAGTTTGAAGAGGAAGAGCTTGAAGAGGAAGAGCTCGAAGAGGAAGAAGAAGAGCCGGATCCGCCGACAGGACGGCATTAATAGGTTAGTATTACAACCAAGCACAAGTTAAATACGGAAAAACATGGCAAATATTTTTATCGTTGAAGACGACGTACAACTTGCTGGGTTAATGCAAGATTATCTGACCAGTAAACAATTAAACGTCAGCGTTGAACATGACGGTACCGATGCAGTTGAACGTATATTGGAAGCGCGGCCAGATTTAGTGATTCTTGATTTAATGTTACCTGGCAAAGATGGGGTCACGATATGTCGAGAGTTAAGGCCTCAGTTTGAAAATCCGATTCTAATGTTAACGGCGTCTGAAGACAGCATAGATCAAATTGTTGGCCTCGAAGTTGGGGCCGACGATTTTGTACAAAAGCCCATTGAGCCAAGAGTGTTATTGGCGCGAATTAGGGCTCTGTTGCGCCGCGCTTTGAGCCAGGAAGCTAAACCAACTCAAAGTGATGAAATTCAATTTAGAGAGTTGCAAATAAGCCCAAGCCGACGCGCAGTTAAGTTAAATGGGCAAGATATTGAGTTGTCTACACAAGAGTATGACTTCTTGGAATTGTTAACGAATGAAGCTGGCAATATCGTATCTCGAGAGCAAGTATTCCAATCTCTTAAAAACATGGAATACGACGGGCAAAACCGATTTGCCGATATTCTTATCTCTCAAATCCGCAAAAAACTTGGCGGCGCTGCCGATCAATACCTTAAGACGGTAAGAGGCAAAGGGTATTTGTTTATAGTTTAAACCAACAGTAGTAGTAGAATCTAACTAGTAAATAGAAGTACATGATTACAGCTGCACTTAGCCGTCCTTTAAATATGTGAATCTTTACCTTCCAGTCTGGCAAGTCAGTTCGATTATTCTCCATTTTCATATTTTTTGGCAATTAAATTTTATATACGTCAAGTTTGACATACGTCGTTTCTGATGTACATTAAAAGCAACGTATGTAAGAAAGGTTCTAGAGATGACATTGAAAATTAAAGCCAACGCAGGAGGCGTATTAGACCCAAAAGACACCATAGGTAGAACTGAATTTATTAAGCAGTTGTGGGAGGTTTTGATTCATCAGAGCGTTATTTTAACTTCTGAGCGTCGCATTGGAAAATCTAGCGTCATTCGAAAAATGGAAGATGAGCCCAATGAACGCTGGACCATAGTAATGCGAGATGTCGAAGGAATATCTTCCGTTAAAGAATTTGTTACCAGATTAATAGATGACTTGTATGAATATCAAACCAATAAAAACAAAACGATGAAATGGCTTACATCCATCAGGAAAGAACTTGATGGTTGGAGTTTTTTTGGTATTAAAGTCGGGGCTAAATCTGACCCAGATTGGATAGAAGTATTAGAGCGTTTGTTGGAAAACTTATGTGCTGAATTAGAACAAAGAAAAGAAAGTTTGTTACTAATTTGGGATGAATTTCCTTGGATGTTGCAAAAAATTATTAAGTCAGAAAGTGCTCACAACGCAGCTAATTTACTGGATAACCTTCGACATGCTCGGCAAAAAAATTCTAACATAAGAATGGTTTATACTGGCTCCATTGGTTTACACCACGTGCTTAATGTATTGAGGGCAGAAGGGATTTCTAACGAGCCAACTAATGACATGGCAATAATCAACTTGCCAGCGTTTACACCGGAAAATGCTAAAGATTTAACTGAAGCACTAGTGGCTGGGGAAGACTTAAAAGTAGTGGACGATGCTGTTTATCTTCAATTACCTGAATGTGTTGATCATGTTCCCTACTATATTCACCACATAATAAGAACGTTAAAAAATAAGCGTCAGGTAATTACAGTAGAAAGTGTGGAAACATGTATCAAAGAGTCGTTTGTCGACGCTAACGACCCATGGGACTTACGCCACTATCAATCCAGATTAGAAGAGTATTATGGTGAGCAATATTTTATATACCAATCAATTTTGGACATTATTGCGCACTCTCAAGCGGGGTTGGGTGAGCAAGATATATTTGCTCAACTACAAGCAGTTCCATACATCGCCGAAAACTATTTGTCAGTAATTAACGCTCCTAATTTCATTAATAAAGCGTTAATTCTTCTAGCAGCAGATCATTATCTATTGAAAGATCCAGAACACCATACTTATGACTTTAGTTACCCATTAATCAAGACTTGGTGGATGAGAAAATAAATATGAAAAATCAAATTCCATTGTATACGCCAAGTGTTTTAGATCAGGAAACGTTGGAGAATATTTTTGTCCAGCGTCATCAATTGTTAGACGAACTATATGAACAGCATAAATTAAGCGTAACCAGCAAAACAAAACACTTTTCATTGCTTGTGGGTCCACGCGGGATGGGAAAAACACATTTAGTTTCAATGTTGTACCATCGCTTTAAAAGCGACAAAGAACTAGAAAACCAATTCAAAATAGCCTGGTTAAGGGAAGAGGAATGGGGAGTATCGAGCTTTTTAGATCTGCTTGTTCAAATCACTAATAGTCTACAGCTAGAATATTCTTTGCCTGAACATCCAAATTTATCAGATGTTTATGCCAACTCTGAATTTGAAGCAGAGATGGTTGCAGAGAAGATCTTGTTAGAAATGCTTAATGGACAAGTATTGGTACTTATTGCCGAGAATCTGAATATTATTTTTGAAGGATTAGATAAAACTGGGCAGGAAAAATTCAGAGCTCTGCTTCAGAATACAAAGCAGATCACAGTCGTCGCCGCTGCCCAGTCTCTATTTTCTGCCATCACGTTAAGAACCAGTCCTTTTTATGGTTTTTTTAGTCTACATCATCTACAGAAATTCAGTTTCGAAGATGCATTAGACTTGCTCTCTAATATAGCGAAACAAAATAATAATGACGAGTTAATAGAAACACTAAAAACGGAAAAAGGCCGAGCTAGGGTGAGAGCGTTGCATCATCTTGCAGGAGGTAGCCCGAGAATTTATGTTTTATTTTCCCAATTTATTAGCGCCGAGTCATTAGATGATTTTACCGGACCAATATTAAAAATGTTGGACGAGTTGACACCCTACTATCAGGCCAAAATGATGGAGTTATCGCCGCAACAGCGGAAGTTGATCACTATATTATGTAGGGAACAGGGCAGCGTTACAGTTCAAACCATTGCACAAAAAGCTCATTTAACACACCAAACTGTGTCCAGCCAATTAAAGAAGTTAAGAACATCCGGTTTTGTTGAGGCGACCAAGTATGGCAGAGAGTCGTATTATGAAATTGCTGAACCACTTTTAAGAATGGTGTTAAGTGTTAAAGACAATCGCGGTGCACCGGTTAAGTTAGCCATTGATTTAATCAGGCACTTTTTTACCATCACAGAACTAAAACAAATAAAAGCAGAGCCTGAGCTAAACCTGTTAGGCATGAAATGTCTTACACGAGACTTGTTAAATCAAGCGTTGGAGGTCAGAGAAGAAGACCCTCACGTAATAGCGACATTAAAAGATTTTGAATCAGCAGTTTTAGAAGGTAACGCTGAAAAAGCTAAAGCTGTTCTTTCTGGTTTTTTTAAGTTAAACCCTGATGCGTCAATATTTCAGAATATGTTAAACACGTCTGAAAAGTTACTCAGCGTGCCAATTAATCAATATTCAAAAACGATTGGAGTATTAGCTGAATCATTTGATGACTCGATAGAGCTGCAAATCTTAAAAGGTTTGGTGATGTCAGACTCAGCAATGAATAATTTTGTTCCTGGTAAGCCGAATAAAAAACTAAAGTGTTTAAATTCGATATTGCAATCGTCATCAGGCACTGCTCAAGCCGTCGTATTATACGGATTGTTTGTGATATCAACGGCTGTGCATGAAAAGTTCGCATCATTAATCGACAAACTTGAACTGCCAGTTTTTGGATTAATAGATCGGGTAATTGAATTAACGGCAGAAAGTAATCTTGAAAATGTATTATCAGGCATGAAACAGTATATTGCTTTTGGCGTCGATTCGGATGAATTTAATTATCGAAGCGCTTTTATTTCCGCCGCTATCTTATCTAATCCGATTCTTAGCGATGAAAGAAAACGTGATTTTGTAACGACAATAGATTTCAAGTTTGCAGAGTTGATAATGATAATCGTGGCTTTAGTTAAGTATGAAGATAACGAATCGTTAATTTTGTTGAGCGAACTTTCCCTTACTAACAATGGGAAAGATGTTGAGAAAAATGATGAAATAAAAGAGATGATTAATGCTTGCTTAAGATATCTGGAATCTGAAAATGAAAAAGAGCTAACGATATTTCCAAAAGAAGTCAGAGAACTAATTTTAGTGAAGAGTGGAAATTAACTAGCTAATACACACATCTTGTGAACCCTAAATCTATTTTCACTCTATGATTGTTCTTGGGGGGAATGTAGAAGATACCTTAATTCCGACGTTATAAATCTTTAATATTGAAGTTTTGCTATCCTTGTCGAATTGAAATAGTTGGTGACTTCAGGTACTGCTGGTACCTGAAGTAAGAATTAACTGTGTTTGAGCAGAGTTATTAGCTGATTCGTTAACTTATATTTTCTCCACCATCAATTGGAATATTGATTCCCTTAGCCAACAACCAAATTCCCACTCCTAACTCAAAAAACGCACCTGGAAACATGACAAACATAACCTCTCGCGGTAGATCTGGTACAAGTATTTTGGCGACGGGATAGAGTATTAATGTCGTGTAAGTGAACATGCCCCAGACCGACCAAGCTCTTGGAATATAACGAGACTGATAGAAAAGATAAAAAGTAATAATCCCTGCGAAGCCCATGAATATCCAGCTATATTCAAAAGCAGGCATCATAAAGCTTGAAATGACACTAGCGAGCTCGCGTATTTGCTCTATCCCCATTATTTCTATCAGAGACGCCTTACTTGATATTGCCAATATCGCCATACTGAGAACTACAACTAGGCTACCGATAATTATCTCGACTAATCTAAAACATAATGCGGTCATAGATAGTTGTTTGTTGACGGGTTTTAACACTATGTAGTAGGACAAAGAAGCCATAGTAACGCCCAAAAACATGATGGTTTCTGCAAGTATTCCAAGGCGATAATGCATTTCATTTTCAAAAATGCTCGTTAAAGGTGCATTGCTCAGATCAGATAAACTGCCATTTAAGAAAAAATTATTGATAAAGCCTGCGACCGTAAAAGTCACATACGAAAGTCCCGCCATTTTGGCGTAAAACTGTTGAAGTTCTTGTTCGTTTTTTGTGCTCATTTTTTATCTCTACTAAATTAATAAATTTCATAAGTGCGTAGTGTTGGTTGCAGACTAATATGACCAGTGTTCATTGTCGTCCGGATGGGCCCATTCGGACGTATTAGTTAAAATAAATGACTTATGTCGTTAATTGGCTATATCAATAAGGGGGAATGGGCGGAGTTGAGATGTTTAAATTTCGGAAGCCAATTTCTTAATTGGATGCTCGGAGAGTGAAATAGACTCAATTTACTGGGAATGTTTGATACATGGAACATGAAACCGTTAGTGGAATGAAGAGGTTTAAGTTAGTTCGACGTGTTATAAATATGCAGCCTGAACACATAAGCGCGCTTATCAAATACAGGCTGCGAATAAAACTGAATACGCTCTAATTAAAGCGCGTTTAGATCATCAAGATACGCCTTCATTTTCACTCGGGCATCAGGGCCTTTTTCACCTAACAAATGAGGCGCGTCAGGGTAATTAATATGAGTACAGGGTTTTGAATTGGCGACGTTAGCAACGGCGCAAATTGATGCCGCCATCTCATTAGAAGGCCAGGCAGTATCTTTGCCGCCGGAGAACAGTAGTATCGGAGCCTTTATCTTTGTTACATCTATCATTGCAGATTGATAATTTGATGCCCGTTGCAGTGATGCTTCATGCCATGTCAGCATATTCCCTTTTCCTTCTTTTCTGAATTCCGTTCGGTTCACATAGGGAACAAAAGGTACGGGTAAACCGTTTCTGCTCCAACTTGAAGAAACCTTGGTGTAATCATTGCCGGGGTTTTGAGGAATGCCAGACCAGACTACTGAGCTAGGGGCGGTGGCAATCACACCTTTGTATTCAGAATCAAAGGACGCAGCTAATAATGCCAGTTCGGCCCCTTTTGAAAGGCCATAAACAACAACGCCGTCGTTTTTAGTGTCTGGGTGTTGTTTTAGCCAATCCTTTGCCTTGTTTACGTATTCTAGCGGGATCATTTCTAACGAGTTGGGTAATTTTTCTTTGTTATCCCAGTCAAAATAAGCCAACGATAAAACCGGGTAACCAAGTTGGCTAAATTTTTCAGCCATGAAATCGCTTTTCCCACCGGCTGAACCGTTCAATACTATGATGCCGTACTGGTTGGCCTTCTCCGCAGGGTAATAGTCAGCAACAAAGTCGACGTTTTGAACTTCTTGTTTGTTAATTGGGCTCGCAGTTAGCTGGGGAGTAACTAAAAGCGCAAAGAGTAGTGTGTAAATTTTATAATTCATTATGTTGTCTCAAAAGGTAAAACTAAAAACAAATGTGATGTTTCTGATCACGTTTTATCTTTGTCGAGACTTCATCAGATATAGTTGATATTAAATGAGTACTTTTTTGTTTCTTGTTGAATTTTAGCTACTTTTTGTTTGGCAAAGTTTCAAACTTTGGCAGTTCGTGTGGCGATTTGTACCAGTCCGCACTCGAACCGCAGAAGATATTCTGGCTTGGTTCGATCTCCGGATGTTGATCTAACGTGCCTGCTGGGATCACAACTACTTTTCCGCCTTTTGGATTCCATGGCAGGGAAGAGCCGCATCGTTTGCAAAAAGCCGTCGCAAAATATTTGGATTCTTCTGGATAAAATTGGTGCACATAATTCTGGCCTCGCAACCAGTTAAACTGATCAGGTCTTACAAATAAGTTGGACGCGTGTGCACTGCCAGTAAATTTGCGACAGCGGGAACAGTGGCAATACTGAAATATACCTATATTGCCTGTGATCTCATATTGCACTTCGCCGCACAAACAGCTGCCTGTTATAGGTGTATCCATGTCGTAATAGCCTTCGTTTTTCTCCAAATTATAGATAACAAAAGTTTAGTTTTAAGTTCTCATTTTCTGCTTGTTTTTCTGTTTCCATTTTAGCGGTGTGTTTTAGCCCTACACAAGCCATACAAAACCGCGACAAAACTCCAACAGATTGATTTATATCGAGAGCTTATGCTTTTTCAGTGGGACTTATCCACATTAGGAAGGTTTTACCGATTATTCACGGATGTTTTCTGTCGGTAAAACACGTATGACTTGTAATGAAAGGTGTAAACGTTATGAATGACCATGGGACAAAGCTTCAACAAGCTAGCACATCAAAAAAGTTTAACATTAAAAAACTGGCACTCGCTATATCGACGGTTTTAGCGTTAACCGCTTGTGAAGAAGCGGAAGAGTTGGTTGAAGATATAAAAGCAGAAATTGAGCAAACCGAACAGAAACAAAATGAACAGGAGCAAGCACAGCAAACTGACACACCGTCCGAGGAATCGGAATCCACCGCGACAGAAGAGCCTGACAAGCTAGACGATGACATTGAGTCGATGGATTTTGACCAAGATGAAGCTGAACTACCACTATTAGAAGAAGGGTTTTACGCATTCCATACATCGCCATTTTCCAGCGAGGAAGAAGATGACGCTGTTGATGAATACTCAGACATCGTAGTTAACGTTAATGGCAAAGGGCTATTAATTTTTGGAGCTGAAAATGGATATTTACCCGTATGGTATTCTTCAGAAGGCATACAGTCATTTGAGCATCTAGTCGAAGGAATGGAATCCGAGTTTGATGATGAATTTGGAGCAGGGTTTGAAGGTGACTTCGATGACGAGTCAGACGGAGATTTCAATGATGAGTCAGATAGTGATTTCGATGACGAATTAGACGGTGATCTCGATGATGAGTCAGACGGCGATTTCAATGACGAGTTAGATGGCGACTTCAATGACGAGTTAGATGGTGACTTCAATGACGAGTCAGATGGTGATTTCAATGACGAGTTAAACGGTGACTTTGACGACGAGTCAAATGGTGATTTCGATGATGAGTTTGATGGCGAGTTCGGTGAAGAGTTTGGGGAAAGCGGGTTCCTCTCATACAATGACAATTCATTCGTAAGGATCATAGAACAAACGCCAGAACAAATAGTCATACATTGGCGTTATGCATCGGAACCATTTGCGGAACTAAGTGGCGATCCGGAAGCAGTAGTGCACGAATTGTTTACGATCAAAGCAAATGGTGAAGTAACGCGATTACACCGTCCTGGTACCGATACGATAACCGATTGGCAGAAACACGTTGGTGCCTTACAGCAAACTGCTATGTTAACCGAAGAAGGGTTGAAAGATGTGCAAACCCATGCTGCAACAGAGTTAGTGGCTACCAAAGCTCCAGAGCCTAATGCCGTTATTGCACCAGCAGATATCGGTAACCCGGTTGCTATGTGGCGTTTTGATGAGGGCGAAGGCAACGTCGTTACAGGCACGGTTAACAATCGAGTTGGCGAAATTTTTAGCCATGGCAATGATTGGGTTCCCGGTGTTTCAGGCCATGCGCTAAGGTTAGACGGATATCGCAGTGAAGTGTTTGTTTCACAAGAACAGGCGCCTGATTTAGGGAGTGAGTTCGCGATTGAAGCCTGGCTATATCTGGATGCTTATCCATGGAATAATGCCCCTATATTACAGCAAGTTGCAGATGCCGGGTTTAATTTCCATGTCACTAAATCTGGGGCACTGTCTTTTGCTATTAATGATACTTCAGTAACCGCGAGCGACGCTTTGCCACTTCGTCAATGGGTTCATGTGAGTGTTAGTGTCGGCCAGGAAACCTCTCTATTTGTGAATGGTGAAGAAGTAGGTAAAACCAATAGCCCTGCTGAGTTAGATCTAAACAAAGAAGAACTGATCTTGGGTTTTAACCCGGGGATGCTAACGGCTAGCGACGACGTAAGCCTTGATGAAGAAAGTATTGATGAACAGAACTTTGATGAAGATAACTTTAATGAAGAAATGGAATACGGTTATTTTTCTGAAACCTTTGGCTTGGAAGCTATGTTGGATGAAGTGGTCATCCACGATCGATCGCTAACAGGAGCCGAAGTCCAAACCAGTTATCAGACGAAGTCCTCGATATTGGCGAACTTAACAATGCCTGAGACTCGAGCTTTGCCAGATCTCGAACAATATCCGCAGAAATTTGGTGCTTATCATACACGTTTATCCTTCCATGACATGTGGGACAACATGTGGCGTGTGACGGAGCACGAAGACATAGTCGTTCGTTTTGATAATCAACCTACCAGTTTGGTCTACTGGCATGGTGCCTCTCATGGCATGAGTCTGGTCACCGACGGTTACTGGATGACAGATCAAAGTATCGACATGAAGTCATCTGATTTAGAAGGGTCTGAAGCAGGTGAAGAGTTTAACGAGGTTGAGACGTTTGCTGACTATATGTCAGATAATGCAGCTCAGCCGACCCAAGTTCGAGTCATTGAAAATTCTGCTGCTCGAGTGAAGATTCATTGGCGTTACGCGGCCGCTGATACGTTTGGTATGTCGATGATGGATAGCGGCTTTATAGACGAAGTTCATACCATCTACCCTGACGGCATAACAATTAGGGATGTGCTCTACCAAGGCTCTGAATACCTAGATGATGAAGAGCAAACTAACGTTACCTTATATCAAGATTTTCAGTGGCTAATTGGCCCTGGCCAAAAAGCTGAAGACTTTATGAATACCAATGCGGTTTCACTAGCCGCGTTATCAGGTGGTCAAACGGATGTGGAATTCCCATACGTTTATCAAAATGACGGTGACGGAAAATCGGTTCCGGAAGCTGGAAGTATTGCGGTATTAAATAGTAAAACAGACTGGAAAGTGTTTGGTATCTCGGCTGATGGAGGCTTCTATCCTGCGACTAACGAAGAGAGCTCAGAGCACATCACCTTTGAGGGGCAAGCATTTCCGTTTGCGGGCCCATGGAATCACTGGCCTGTGGCTCAAGCTTCTTCGGAAGAACGTTTAGCCATCACCAATGATCGTGTTGCTCATTTTGCGGTAGGTATGTTGGAAGGCGCTAAAAGTGGATCGGGCGCTATGATGTACGGGTTCACTGAAAGTAGTGCTGAGTCATTAGGTGACCCAACTAAATTGCAGAGTTTAGGCAAGTCTTGGGTTACGCCGCCAACAGTTAATAATGCACAGGGCCTTGCAGAAGATGAGGTGGTTTATAACAAAAATGAACGTGCATTCGAACTGACAATGAAAGACGAGAAAGCTGATGCTTCGTTTGACATCAATGCCAGTGCCGATGCTCCGGTGAAAAACCCAGCCTTCGTGGTTCATCAGTGGAATTCTGACAATTTACCTAAGGTACTTATTAACAATGCTGAGGTTGCTGATGCCGCCATGGGCATAGTTAGAGATACTGACGGTTCCAGAATGTTAGTGATTTACGCACCTGTTGAACATGATTCAAAGGTAACAGTAACAATCAAGCGAGTTGCCGAATAATTTAACTCAGAGGATTAACATAACTAAAAATCTGCGCATGAAAATGCGCAGATTTTTTTGTTTTGTTAGGGCATCAATCATAGATTTTTTTATTAAGCAGTTTATTAAATGAAGGGGTGAGTAGCGTAATTGGTTACAACGACTTTATTGAAATTAAGACCAAAAAAACAAGCCCTAACCGAAGTTAGGGCTTGCCGGAGAGAACCTGAAGCAAACGGGGGACGCTTCAGGTAGTAGCGCTTAGAAGCTTGCCGTTACTTCGTTTGAACATGCGTCTGTACCTGCATCACACACTTTGTATGTGAATGTGTTGCCAGAAGCACGACGTTCGCGGTCACGGTATGTACCTGTGTTGCTTACGGTATCGATTAACTCACCGTTACGGTAGATGTCTACCATTTCTGCTGAGCTGCCTTGGTAACCGATGTCTACACGTAAACGACCTAAACGAGATTTATATGCACGTAGGATTTCAGCTTCAATTGTTGCTGCAGAAACCGTTACGCTGCTAGTCGTTGAGCTTGATTCACCGTTTGAATCCGTCACAGTTAATGTTACGTCGTATGAACCTGACGCCGCATAAGTGTGAGTTGGGTTTTGCTCAGTTGATGTTGCACCATCACCAAAGTCCCAGCTCCAGCTTTCAATGTCGTTGTTTGCGTCAGTACTCTCATCAGAGAAGGTAACTGATAACATGTTGGCCGAGTATGAGAAGTCAGCGTTAGGTGCAACAGGCGTTACTTCACCTAAACCAGTGATAGTCATTGCCCAATTGTTTAATGTACCTGTGTCAGCACCAGCGTTATCTGAAACTGTTAACGTCCAGTCACCCGTTGCAACTTCGCCGTTAAATGCACTTGCATCGAAGCTCTGATCAATGTCATCTGCGCTGCCGCCAGAACGGTTGTGTAGAACAACAGTTGTGCCCGCCGGAGACGTCAAGGATACGATCAGGTCGCCAATCCAAGTGTGAGTTACGTTGATGTAGCTGCTATGACCGAACACCGTTACTTCATCGCCAACTGAGATAGTTGAAGAGATGCCAGTGCCATCGTTATCTGGAATCGCAACAGAGTCGCCGTTGCTGTACGTAAAGTCGTTCAGACCTTGAGGGTTAACCCATAGACGAACAGCTGAGTTTTTAACAAGCTCGCCGCTTGTGCCTGTTACTTCAAAGCTGTACTCACCCCATTGGGTTTCCGCCGAAGTAGGTACGGTTAGCGTGAACGTATCGCCCGGACGAACTGTTGACGCAGATAAGCTAGCGCCGCCCATGGAATCGTTAAGCGATAAAGTTACGTCTCCGTTCCACTCAGCGATTGAACCCACGTTATAAGTGTAAGTTGCTGTGTCACCCGCAACGATGGTTTGGTTAGAAGGAGAAACCGTGAATTTGAAGCCTGGCGTTGGATCGGCATCTAATAACGCTTGCTCCACATTCAAACGCTTGCCAGATACGGTTTTGCCGTCTAACGCTGCATTTGCATCACCAGAGTTCATCAATAACTCTTTCATTTCAACCGCGGTAAGGTCTGGGTTTACTGACCAAGCTAACGCAGCTGCACCCGCAACGTGTGGTGTTGCCATTGAAGTACCAGAGAAAGAAGAGTAACCACCACCTGGAACGGTAGATAGGATGTCTGAACCTGGTGCACCCATATCAACAGAAGTTAGGCCATATTGAGAGAAGCTAGACATGTCATCGGTGTGAGTTGTACTGGCAATCGCCATTACCGTGTCGTGTTCATAACTTGCTGGATAGCTTGGGCTGCCGTCGTTGTCATACGCGCCGTTACCTGCTGCGGCAATAAATAGAATGTCCGCTGCTTCCGAAGCCGTTAAAGCGTCAATCATAGCTTGGCTAGAACCGCCGCCGCCCCAGCTGTTGTTCGTTGCACGTACGTTTATACCCGCTTCTTTAAGTGAAACGAAATAGTCGATACATTTAAGTGCATCTGAAGTCGAACCTGAGCCTGAAGAGTCTAAGAACTTACAACCAATAATTGAAACGTTGTGGTTAACACCTACTACACCTTCAGCGTTATTACCTGTTGCACCAATAGTACCTGATACGTGGCTACCATGACCTTGGTCATCCATTGGGTCGCCAGAATCCGTGATAGCATTGATACCGTGAACGTCATCCACGTAGCCATTGCCGTCGTTATCAACACCGTCGCCTGGAATTTCGTTAGGGTTAGTCCACATGTTGCCAGCCAAGTCAGGGTGGTTATAGTCAACACCTGTATCAATTACACCAACGATCACATCGTGGCTACCCGTTGAGATGTCCCATGCTTCAGGCGCATCGATATCGGCATCGTCGGTACCGCCAGTTTGGCCTGTGTTGTGTAAGCCCCAAAGCTCAGAGAAACGAGAATCATCAGGCATGACTGCTGCGTTAACTATGTAATCTGGTTCTGCGTATTGAACTGCTGGGTTTTTGCGTAGCTTTTGAAGTGCGTCTTTTACGCCGCCTTTACCAATCTTAAATTGCGCTAAACGACCTTTCATCAAGTTGCGGTACTTGTCATCCACTTCGTCGCTATTCATGTCTGAGATTTTTGCTCTAACTAAATTACGAGCCGCGCGACGATCCGCTTTTGTTGCTGAATCTTTATAAACAACAATAATTGAATCTTCTTTTTGTTTTGCAGTATCTGCTTGAATGTCGATTGAAGCCATGGCCATAGTTGGCAACATAGCTAACGATAACGCTGTTAGTTTTAGTTTCATGATATTGAATCCATTTCCGTTCGTTATTATTAAATCCAAAGGCGAACCTTTGTTTCCGGAGCAGGACTCTTCACTGTTAGTTTTGCGTCTAAAATTTTACAACTGGAATAAGCAACGGACTTACTTTAACTACAAAGTTGATCAAAATACTACCTAAAACATAAAAATACGCATTTGGTCTTATATTTATGTGATTTCTCACCGATTTCTAATCCTTTTTTGTTAGATCCTTTTTCCATGTTCCGATAGTAGTTAACTGGTACTTTTGTATTAGTTGGTTTTTGCTTTATAGCCACGTTGAATAATAATTTGCATCTATCGAATTGAATTTATTGAAATTATTTAGATTAGTAATTTTGGGTGATAGGCAAGGCGAGTAATCCATCATACGGTAATTAGGCAACCAGAAGTTTGATGGCTATAAGAATGAAAATAATAAGGCAAAAAGACAGGGAATTGGGGTTAAGCGCTAATAAATCAGCGTTATCTTCTCTCTTTCTGCTCCTTTGCTCAATGTTTTCTGAAATTTGCTTAGCAAATGACCTAGTCTCAGGTTCTGAGCTTAAGGACTCTTCACTGTCTTTAAGTCTAACAACAACTGTGCCTATGTCAGCGAACCCGGAAGGGCAACTGGTCATAAGTCAGTATGGAATATACAACCAAACAAATATAAGTCAGTCAGCTGACGCGGAAAACAGCCTTGCTGTTATCCAACACGGCACGAACAACTTGGCCTACCTCAGCCAGTATGGGTACGGGAACAAAATTAACCTAGAGCAGTTGGGCAATAATAACTTTGCCGAGGTGATACAAGATGGAAATGCCAACACAGCAAATATCAAGCAAACGGGTGAACAGACCTTTACAGTTCATCAAATAGGAAACGATATGGTAGTTGATATTACTCAGTATCAGCTATTTTGAGGAGTAGATTGTGAAAATTAATAAATCAATAATTGCCTGTGCAGTGGTAATGGCATTAGGCGCACATGCGGCGCACGCAGCAGAAGATACAAGACCAGCGGCTCCAGTAGAAGTAAACAGCGATTTTAAAACGAACGCGGTTGGCAACATGATCATCGTTGAGCAGACCTCTTCTGAAGGCGCGTCTTCAGGCAACGAAACTGAACTTTTTCAGGAAGGGGACGTGAATGGCATTTTAGCTACCACAGATGGCGAAGGCAATGTGACTGCGGTTGAGCAGATTGGCCTTGAAAATACTGCCGTTGTTAACGCTGTCGGCGATCTAAACATCGTTGAAGTTGATCAGAACGGTACAGGCAATGAAACCGAAAACAATGTCAACGGTGACGAAAACGAAGTGATCGTGTCACAAGAAGGTGAAGGTTATTTAGGATTCACCAGTAAAGCCATAAACAATATCAGCGGTGACGGCAATACCGTTGAGACGTATCAAAGCGGTGGTGGTCATTGGTCCATCAACCAAGACATTCAGGGCTCTGGCAACAGCATTATCACAGAGCAAAATGGTGACTGGAACGAAGCCTACGTGACGCAAACCATGGGCAATGACAACGATGTTGAGATCAGCCAGGATGGTTATTATTCTGTTGCTCGAATTTCTGCAATTACAGGCAGCGGCAACGAGTTTGCCATTGAGCAAGACGGTGACCGTAACAATGCAAGCATTGCAGACGTGACGGGTGACGACAATATGATCGACATCGACCAGGAAGGTAATTACAACCAGGCGGTATCGGGCATCTTTACAGGTACTGGCAATGAAGTGTCTATCGCACAAACGGGTGATGATAACGTATCTGAATTTGATGTAATCGGTGATGGCAATGAATTTGCGGCAACGCAAATGGGTTCTGAAAACGAGTCTTACATTGGCGCGATAGGAAGCGACAACGAATTCACCGTTACGCAGATGGGCGATATGAACTCCTCTCACTTAGTAAACTTCAACGGTAATGACAATGACGTTGACATCATGCAGTCCGGTGATGAAAACACGTCAATTGTACAGGCATCGGAAGTGGACAACACGTTAACGACACATGCTAACGACATTGATATTACTCAAGCTGGCGACATGAATGATGCGGTAGTTAACATCAGCACCATGTTAGACAGCAACAACAATGTATTAAACATTGAACAAGATGGCGACCTGAACTCGCTGGACATCTTGTTGGAAGGCAGTGACCACATGGTTGAGATTGCTCAGTTAGGTGATGAAAACATGGTAACTGGCGCTGGTGGTGACCCAATGTTAATCGGTGGTGAAGGTGTTGAGTTGAATATCATGCAGGTAGGTAATGGCAACATAGTGGAAGGTTCTGTTATTAGCGGTGCTGGTTCAATTTCCATTGCCCAATCTGGTGATTGGAATACTGCAGTAATCGTGCAACAATAAATTTTTGTACTCAATATAGGGGCAACTTGCCCCTTTTTTTGTTTTTATGTTTAAAGTTGTAATTCTAGTTATTTGTCTGCTGATACCGGAAAAGCTATTTGCTCGAGAAGTAGAAATTGGTGGTTTATTGTTAGACAACACCATCAGCCGCCAAGGGCGTGAATTTTATTATAAGTTCAGCCAGTTCTGGCAGGACATTCCCAACTCTTCCGGGATCAATGTTCAAGTAAAAGAACAAGTGATTCCTCGTTCAGGTACAAAATTATCTGTACATATGAACAATAACCTTATATATGTGACATACATGGGACGGAGACAGCAGCCGATCAAAAATCAAGTTGAGGCGGCGGTTTATGCTCTGATTGAGGCCATGGCCCAAAGCCAAATGAGCCAAAGTAATCCCGATCTCGCTGACAATGGATGGTAGTTATGAAAATAAAAACAATAATAGGCTTATTTAGCCTAATAACATCAGCAAGTGTATTGACTGCAAAATTAAACGCTTCCGAGCTTGTCTATACACCCATAAACCCTAGTTTTGGTGGCAGTGCTTTAAACGGCAGTTTTCTGTTAAGTAAAGCGCAATCGCAAAATAAACACAAAGCCCCGATAAATCAGAAGTCTTACGCCGAACGTTTTCAGGAATCGTTAGAGCGCGCGTATATCAACAAACTAGTGCGTGAAATTACCGATGTGGCATTTGGGGAAACTTGTGAAGCGGGCGATGATTCCTGTGGACCAAGTTTGTTTGATGAAAACTCTGTGTTTACCAGTGGCGATCATGTCATTGAAGTGGTTACTTCAAATACGGATAGCTTAACAGTGAAAGTTACTAATAGCCTAACGGGTGAAGTAACTGTTATTGAAATCCCTAGATTCGGTTAGTCCTATGAAGCAGTTGTTATTGTTAATAACACTGTTGGGCATTTCAGGTTGCACAGCAGTAGGGAACCTTATTCCACCTGACCAAACACTGGCGGTCAAAGTGACGCCAACTGAAGCCTTTAAAGAGCTGAAAGCTTTGCCTAAACCTAAGGGCATGATCCCGGTTTCTGTTTATTCATTCCGTGACCAAACGGGGCAATACAAACCTCAGGCCAATGTCAGTTCATTCTCCACCGCAGTAACTCAAGGCGCTACGTCTATTTTAATGCAGGCACTAAGTGACTCGGATTGGTTTTTACCCGTCGAACGAGAAGGGCTACAAAACATATTAACGGAACGAAAAATCATTCGCGCGGCGTTGCAAGAAAATAAAAAAGCCGGTGATGAAAGTAAGGAGCTGCCACCATTAACGACTTCTAAATTGTTAATAGAAGGCGGCATCATCAGTTATGACTCAAATATTAAAACCGGTGGTTTTGGCGCCGAATACTTTGGTATCGGTGCGTCTGAGTTGTATAGAGAAGACCTGATTTCTATTTATATGCGTGCGGTAGATGTTAGAACCGGACAGGTTCTTGTATCTGTCTCTACCTCTAAAAAAGTGTTGAGCAAAGAATTAAGAGCAGGCTTTTTCAGATACGTGAGTTTTAAGCGATTGGCCGAAGCAGAAGGCGGTTATACCACCAATGAACCTATGCATATCTGCGTAAAACAAACGATAGAAAAAGCCATAACTGAACTTATCCTAAAAGGCATAGAGAAGAAGGTTTGGCGTGCGGAAGGGCAAGTTTAAGTTATCTTTAGAGCGCGGGATATCGATGTAAAATCGTCGTTCGTTAATGAAACACTCTGTCATCTCGTCAAGATGAACATTGTCATCCCGTTTATGGTGTTAGACGGGATTTCTGTCAGGATTCTCTAGTTTTTATTAGTTAGTTGGATTATGGATCCCGGGGCTCGCCGCAGGCTCGCCCGGGATGACAAGCACTAAATAAGTCCAAACACCGTCATGGTGTTAGACGGGATCTCTATTAGGGTTTTTTAAGCTTTAGTAATAAGTCGATTATTAATCTTCACGGCCTATATAGGCTCGAATGGTCGATATTAGACCATCCTCGTTGAATGTAGCAATGTCGGTAACATAGATGTCTTCCGAGTTTTCTACAATAATGTGCAACTCGGCTATCACGGTATTTTTGTCTTCGTAAGTTCTTAAAATATCAATTGAAATATTATCGCCTGCGTCGAAGTTCTTTTGGGTTTCTCGTAGAACCTCAGTTTTGCCTTTGACGGATATTTTCCAGTCTCGCAAGAATATGTCGTCTGCAAAGAGCTCACCTACACCAGGCAAATCTTTCTGTTCATAAGCACGCAAATTCGATAGGAATTTCTCAGTTAATGTCATTTTTTGTCTCCCTGATGACTATTTAAATCAAAGTATTATTACCGAGACGATCGCACATATGAAAATGTATACGTATTCAAACTGAGATAAGTCACCTTTGATTTGCAACCGAGTAATAGAGCACTGGGTAATCGGCCCAGGCTCTATAATGAAGCAAATTAGCCGATTATTTATAAAACTGGTTGATGTTTAACATCGTCCTTGCACCTTGTTTAAAGCGCATAAAGGTATGTCCGTCTTCGTCAATCAAACCGTGAAACTTGAGTCCTAACTTTTTTATCACTTTGACCGACGCTATATTTTCAGGCATTACGTCAGCGAAATATCTTCGAATGTGGAGCTGAGTTTTTCCGTATTCAACACAAGCTATTGCGGTCTCAGATGCTAGACCTCTGCCCCAATATTCGGGTAAAAATCGATATCCAATGTCTGGCATATCAACGTGGGGCAAATATTTAAAACCACAAAAACCAATTACCTTATCGGTTTGTTTATCAACGACGGCCCAACGGCCATAACCATAGGTTCGATATTCATGTAACCAAACATCATGGATGACTTTTTGCGCGTCGGCTAAAGAGGTGATAAGGCCAGCATCGCCGGTAAACTTGGTGACTTGTTGATTACTATTAAATGTCAAAACCGCTGCAGCGTCTGCAGGGGCAAATTCTCGTAAGTAGGTGCGCGGAGTCGCAAATTTCATATTCAATTCTCAATTACTTCTGTATTGGTATGGATGTTAGATTTTTAAAGAAATAAGATACAGATGCAGTTTTGGGCAAAAAAAGCGGTACAGTTTTAATGGCAAAATTTAAATATCAGGAAATACAACAGGACATTGAATTGGCAATAGAGTCTGGTGTGTTTAATGACGCTATTCCTTCGGTTCGACGGTATGCCAAAGAAAAAAGCGTAAGCATATCTACTGTCCAAAAAGCGTATGAAGCACTGGAATTAGCGGGGAAGATATTTGCTAAGCCGCAAAAAGGGTATTTTATTCGTCAACAACAAAGCCAGATTAAAAGTGTGTATGGTGACATCTATCACCAAGTTTCCACCGATAACATGTTGCAACAAAAAGTGTTGTATTCGCTTAATGATGAGCGAGTTTTGCCCTTGTCGTCTACCGCGCCAAGCTCGGTTCTAAATAATGAAGTTCTATTAAAAAAACATCACAGAAAAGGGTTTGATCCTTCTATATTTAAGTTTCACTTTGAGGACGAAGTACAAGGCAGTGCAAAGTTGCGGCAGTCCTTGAGTCAATATTTGTTTCGCCAAGGCTTTGTTTGTGAGCCGGAACAATTGCATATCAATGCGGGAAGAAAAGAAGGGTTGTTTGTTGCCCTGGTGGCAGCTCAGGCTTTAGGAGGTAAGGTAGCGGTGGAGTCGCCGACGTCCTTTTTTTTCCAAACGGTATTGCAAAAGCTCTGCAAAGAAGTGATTGAAATTCCTATGCAAGATGATTACGAATCAGAGCTTGCATTACTGGATTCGGCCCAAACACAAGTCGGGTTCAATACCTATTTGGTCAACCCTAGTTTTAACGATCCGACCGGGCGTGTCTTATCTGAAAACGACAAACTTGCGTTAATAAAGTGGGCGACTAATAAAGGCGTCGTTTTGATTGAATATGATAGAAGTGAGCTGTATTTTGGCGACATCAGGCCGAAGTCGTTGGCTCAGTTAGCCAGTGATGTCCCCGGTGCAAGGGTGATCAGTATATGTGATTTTTTTGATACGATTTCTTCCCGGGTTTGTTTAGGTTATGTCATTGGTATTAACATGAATGAGCGGTTGTTAAACGCCAAACTAACGACAACTGAAGAACCTAATCTACATACTCAAAACTTGATCCATTCCCTCATAAAATCAGGTGAATACGATAAATTGGTGGTGAAACTCAGGCACCAGTTATACAAAAACTATTTGTCGACTTTAAAGATTTTAAAACAACATATACCAGATAATCTTCACTTTAACGTTATTAATGGCGGCCCTTGTTTATGGTTTTATTTGCATGATGGTTCTAGCATTGCGCTGTGGGACAAATTGATCAAACTGGGCATCGCCATTGCACCAGGAAGCATGTTTAGTTTTGAGCAAAATTACGAAGAGTATTTTCGGATCACATTCGCCTTGCCATGGAATAATCAATTGGCTTTATCCATAAGAAACCTCTGTCTTGTTGCATCGGACTTCAACAAACAGAATTAACGGTTGATGTGGCAAGATAAGTGACTAGTCGGATCACTATTTGGCAAGTTGCCGTTTTGTACCTATAATGTCGCGCTTTTCCGATACTTATTTCAATAATAAAAAGGGATTTTGATGAAGACGACTCAATATTTAGTTACCAGTGTAGTCAGTTCACTTTTACTTTCAGCTTGTTTTGGCGGCAGCAGCGGCGGTAAAGTTGATATAAAACCCGACCCTAATCCAAGCAAACCAGAATATCTTTATAGCGCAAAAGCTAAACTAAAAAATGAATGTGGTGTGGAATCGGCCAATCAAAATGCTTATATGATCGTACACAACGACGATTTTTCCACTTTGACGACTATTGATGCAGATGTTAACGGCGACATGTCATATAAAAGTGACAAAGCTCTAGAAAGTATCACCATTGTTTCTACTCATTTGGAGATGGAAACAGGTGAGCCAGCATTGAAAATGACAACTTATTTAGGCGTAGCACCAGGGAATTTCGATACACAATTTAATTATACTGGTGGCAAGGACGGATGTAATTGTAACACTTCAACAATCACGGCGACGCTGCCTGATGATATGGCTTTCACTTATCCAGATAGAGTAGAAGTAACCGGGTTTACATCTTATGGGGAGATAGATCGAGATAATTCCCAATATCTCACAATTGAAAATGCTGAATTGTGCTTAGCACCTGGTGAAGCAGGAAAGCCAATCGAAGTTGCCATTGAATATAGACCAGCGTTTATCGACGAATGGGATGAATATGTTGCTTATTCTTCTTCCTATCAATTGGGTGATGAGTTACAAATTGTTAATAAGGCAGAATCGTTAAATGTTGACATCAGCATTCCAAGTAGCACAGAGATTAACGATTCCTTCAATTATGCATTTACGGTAAAAGATGGAAAATGGATAGGCCCTACGTTTAACTACGACGTTGATAGCTTTACTGAAACTGAATTTAAATTGTTTGAATTTGAACAGACTGATTTCTATCTACTGTCGCTTGGAACTAACTTGTGGCAAGAAGATGAAATTAGGGTCATTGCTTACCACGATGCCTATTTTAATCAGAGACCACAGACTGCTGAGCTATCTACAGATTTCATAGATGAGAATATGGCCTTGTCGATCGCAAATCAAGATACCGGTAGTTATGACTATTCAAATTTGACCATGTTTGATTTCATGACCAGCCATTTGACGGACAACTCAAGCAATTTTGATTGGTATATAGTGATGCCGCTGAAAGGAAAAGTACCGAACTTTGAAGCGTTGGAATTAAAAGATCAGAGTGTTTTAGCTACCATGTTTACCGATGTAAATTCTTTGAGTTATCGCCTGTCGCTTAAGGGGTATGAGCAGAATGTCGATTCATATGAAGATGTCATTTCAACCTTTTATCGCGATGACAGGGTGAACGATTTTTCTCAGTTTAAAAATGCCTACAGCTTGTCTATAAGGATGACAATGGACCTCACTAATGGCTTCGGTAGTGGGTTTGGTGAAAAGACTCAAAATTCACAAAGCAAAATGGCGGGAAGGCCTGGAGCTTCAGAGGCAGATGTAATTGGCCAAAATGACAAAAGAGCAGAACTGCTAAATCAAGGCCCCATTGTTCGCTAAACAGGTACCTGTTAGGTTAGGGCAATTAATGGGCCCTAACCGGATTAAATACCTTCAACTAGTCTCATTTTATGAGTGTAGGAGATCAATTCAACTCGATTGCGAGAACTGGTTTTACGAAAGATGCTGTACAAGTGGGTTTTTACCGTATTTGGACTTATGTGCAATTGGTCGGCTATCTCCTGGTTTTTAGCACCGCTTGAAACCAACCGAATAATGGCATTCTCTCTGCGGGTTAATGCAGGCAGATCTTTAAAGGACTTAATTTTTGTAAGTGGTGCCTGGGTATCGCCCAATAACTCAGTAAGTGCCTGATTCATGGTTTCCCGTTTAAACCAACGTTCGTTTCTTTGTAATTGAGTAATACCTCTTAATACCATGTCTGGCCTTTCATCATGATAAAACACACCATCGAAACCTTCCAAAAGCAGCCTTTTTTCGCAAATGTCATTAGCATCGGCGTTAAATAAAACAGTCCTTACATGATTTGTAAGCGCTTTCATTTCTTCCGATATTCCGGCGTCTCCTTCGTTTGCCAGATCGATAAAGACAATGTCGGTTTTTTGTGAAGTCTGGTTATCGGGTAATTGATCAGATAATTGAATTGAAACATTACAGGTCTGTAATAACGCATAGAAGTTTTTGCAATTATTATCGAGTTCCGTTAGTCCACCGTTTCCTTTGGTGAAGAGCAACGCGTTTAACATCGTCATATCCTTTGAAATCATATTTACTCTCATCGAACTGTTTCTAAAATCCATACTACGGGCAGTATTCAATTTGTGTCTAGTATAGGGATGAGAATTGTTGGCTATATATATATTTCCAAATGGAATAAGATATGCACATAGGGCATTACCCTTGTTTTTAAAGTGGCTTGAGCAGTCAAGTGTATAAAATAGAGCATTTTATGCCCTAAAACTGCGCCCAAATTTGTGTTGCGACAGGTCCTAATACGCGCCTATTTAGTTTCATTAATTGATAATCCACATCGTACGATGACGCATAATCTTCTAATGACAATACTTCAAGTTGACGATTGTCAATAAAGGGTTTGACCAAATTTAATGGCAGATTTCCCCAGCCCATGCCTTGACGGATAAGTAGTAACTTAGCTTCAAAGTTGTTCACATACCAGGCTCGTTGTCCCTGTTGCACGCCAACCTGTTTGCCGTCTGTATGGCTGCCTGAATCACGCACAATAATTTGGTATTTATCGACCAGTTGTTTGATGCTTTTTAGTACGTTCAGGTTCTGGATTAATTGCGGGGAGGCGACATTAACAAATTGACCTTGGTATATGGTTTTAACATCTACAGTTCCAGGTGGAATAGTGTGATCAAATAAAGGTGAGATCGCGAGTTCCACTTCTTCATCGAGTAATTTTTCGAATGAGCCAGACATGTATTCTTGTTGCAAAACTAGCTCAGTTGAAGGGAAATGTTGCTGTGAATAACCCAATACATCAACAATAACGTTTAAATCAAAAGAGGCCTCTACTGCGATAGTCACCTTGGCTTCAAACCCTTGATTCAGTCGATGTGCGACTTGTTTTAGCTCCTGATGTTTGTTCAATAGTTGGAGGGCAATAGGATACAGCTTTTCACCGGCTTTTGTCAGAGACACACGGTATTGTTCTCGCGAAAACAAATCGATACCTAGTTCCATTTCCATTTTTTTTATGGCGGACGTCACAGTTGGCTGAGTTTTAAATATTTTCTCTGCTGCTTTTCTCAAGGATTCGTTTTCTGCAACAGCGACAAACATTTGATATTGCTCGATGGATGGCATGATAGTTTTCTTCAATCAAGTGTATAAAACATAATAATTATTATTTATTAAGTCGGGTGGGTAAAGTGGGCACCATCAAATATGAGGAGAAAATTATGAGCAAATTTAAAAAATACTTACCTTGGGCTGTTATTGTTCTTTTGGCTTTACCTATGATGATGGCGGGTGCCGCTAAATTAGCTGGGGTTCCAGAGATGCATCAAAGTTTTGTTATGTTAGGCCTTCCTGACTGGTTTGGATATTTTATTGGCGCTGCTGAGTTGGCGGGTGGAATAGCGTTATTTGTGTCTCGCCTGTCTGCGTTGGCGGCAACGGGTCTTATTCCTATTATGGCCGGCGCGGTGTATTTCCACATTGCCTTTGCAATTCCATCTGCCGTGCCAGCCGCCATTTTCTTGGTATTGAGTTTGGTGGTGATTGCGCTAAAACGTCGTCAAGCGATTTGGTACCCAGTTTAATGTAGATAATTGTTTAGGTTCCAATCATTATGATTTGGAACCTTTTCGTTTTTTTTTGACTATTATCCGAAAGGGGTTAAATGTTTGGGTAATAACAATGAAGAGCAAAATCTGTGTATTTCTACTTTTGATCATAGGTATTTGTTTTGATACAAATGCGGTGATACGCAGGCATGATTTAAATGATAGTTATTACCAAATGGACCAATTTGAGCATGCTTATGTGGTGTACTGGGGCTGCTCTTCTACACTAATTCACCCACAATGGCTGCTTACCGCTGCGCATTGCATAAAAGGGTTCGATGGTCGTGGTATTTCAACTCCAAGTACCGTTTTGATTAAAGGATTAACTTATTCGGTTTCAAAGCCGCTTTATCCGCACCCAGAATACCTTTCCGTAACAAGGGCCGAATATGATGAACGGCTGAATGACATAGCTCTTGTTAAGCTTCAAGCGCCTGTGATTGATGTTACACCTGTCCCATTATTTGAAGAGACGATATTTATTGGTCAGCAAGTCCAAATATGGGGTTTTGGACACACGGGCGATGGACGTGTCGGGCAAGTGAAGCCATGCGGCAATGAGCCCTGTTCACAAGTTCTGCGACGAGGCACGGGGACCATCAGCGGTACCAAAACACACGAATTGATCTTGCGATTTATTGATCCAGACTGGGGAAATGCGACAGAATTTGAAGGGCATATTGCAAATGGCGACAGCGGTGGTCCGTTGTTTGTAGAAAAACAGGGAGAGTTTCGCATTGCCGGAATAGGTTCAACAGCCAGCTTTGGCGGTTACGGATTAGAGTTTAAATACGGCTCTCGTTCTATATACGAACGCATTGACTTACATTTGCCTTGGATAAAAAGTGTGATGAAGGATGATTTTCCTGGTGAATATAACGGCCCGGATTATACAGAGCCAGAAGTTGCAATTGATTCAGATGAAAACACTGTTGATACATCTTCTTCTGGTGGTACCGCATGCTTAAGTTCATTGCTTATTCTATTAACGGTCTTATTGCTCAAATTCGGTCAGAAGTACGTTCGATTTCCGGGATAACAAGACATAGTTATGACTTTCCGCAATTTCTTGAGGTAAACTAATTCAGATTTGTTTTGAGTAAAGCCCCTACAACCCATGTTATACAGATTTAGCCATTTTGAATTTAATGAAAGTAATTTAGTTTTAACACAAAACGGCAAAACCATAACGATTCGCCACAATGAGGCGCGAGTTCTAGCCTTTTTGTTAAAAAACAAAGATCGTGTTGTCAGCAAAGAAGAAATATTGTCCGATGTATGGCAGGGCAAAGTCGTGTCTGAGCAGGCGGTTTTCCAAAACATCAGCCATTTAAGAAATGTATTGGGCGACGATGTCATTAGAACTTTCCCTAAACTAGGGTATCAATGGATTGCGGAAACCGAATGTGTGACCAATACACAAGGCAATTCTACGAACGAAGTCATGACTGGCGGCTCGAGTGAGAGCTTAGAGGGCGAAAATCTTTCGGTGACAAAACCATCGACTAAAACACCTATTTATGCTTTTGCCTTGGTAATTATGTTCATAATGGTACTTGCCATGTGGCCTACTAAGCATGATGGGCAGCAAAATAAGTTTTCATTGGCTTACATTCCTGTGGCTGTGCCGGGGAGCGAAAAGCGGCTTAAATTCGAAGATACGGATAAGTTAGATTTCTCCGAATTTGCTCGACTAGAACATAGGGAGTTCGTCAATCAGTCCGAGCTGCTTTACCCTGAATTGTCTAAAACACACCCTTATATTCTAACAGCGCGAGTTTGGCAATCTGAGCAAAGCTGGTACATGGACTTTTTGTTGAAAGGGCCCGGAGCAGAGTGGGATGGCTTACTGACTGCAAATAACCAGAGCGAGTTGTCAAACTTGTTAAAAGAACATTTAAGCCAGAATTTCATTGTTGAATTTACCGAATGTCCGTTATCTGTTGAGTTACAAATTGCACAACTTTCCTTGGCACATCAGCAGTCACCAAACGACTTAAATGTATTGAGTCGTTTAGTAATAACTTACATAAATCAAAACGAATTAGAAAAAGCCATGGTATTGGCAGAGAAGTATGCCAATTCCGCATTTGAACAAAGAAATACCCAACAACTTGGCAGAGCCTTGATGTTGCAGGGTGACGTTTTGTCCAGAAAAGATCTATTTCAACTCAGCGCTGAGAAGTTAGATTTGGCCGAAGAGAAGCTGGAGCAAGTAAATGATCTACATCGTCTATCCGATTTATGGCTATTGCGTGCAAGATTGGATCACTATGAGGGCAGTTATCAAAACGTAAGAAAGAGCTTACTAACCGCGGCAGATCTTGCTAAGCAAGTTGCAGATGTCGAAAGAGAATTGGATGCGCTAACTTATTTGTCTGTGATGGCTTTAAAGCATAAACAACACGACGACAAATACGAGTTTTTGACCTTGGCGGAAAACAAGATGCGTGAGTATCAGTTGCCTGAGTATCAGTTTTCGAGAATCCCGATGCACTATGCCATTTATGCCAAAAATCAGCCTGATAAAGAACCTCACCTTAAACAAGTATTAAAGTTCACTAAATTGACGCCAAATCACTGGACGGCAAAAGCAAGTCGTGAACAACTTATGTTGTTTTACATACAGCAAAATAGAATGGAGGAGGCGGAAGCATTACTAAATGGATTAGCAGAAGATCGAGCCCACACCTTGTATCTGAAAGCCTTATTGGCTAATGCGCAGCAAGACTCTGAATCGTTTTTAGGGTATGCCCATAAATCCTTTGAATTGGCGCAACTAGCTGGTGAACAGAAACTCAGTTTAGATGTGGCATTGTTATTGTGCAGTAATGAAAAACAGCAAATCAATTTCGATTTTTATTCTCAGTTTATTAGTGAAAATGCGACAGCTGATTGGCGACAGATAAACAAGGAAAAGTTATACGGCTTAAATCTGTAGGGTATCGAGTTCTTTTCTAATATATTCAATCACCTAGTGTCAGGTTGATTTACACAACTGATCATCACAATATATATGTCATCATTTAAGTATATGTAAAATATAAGAAAGTTTGGTTTGGCTCTAATCTTGCTGGTGCACATTAAGTCGTGAGTTAGAACACTAGGAATTATAAGATGAAATTGATCAGTAAATTAGTTATTGGTTTAGCACTTGTTGGCAGCGTATTCGCGGATAAAGCTAATGCCGGCATTATTATGGAAGATTTAGGCAGCAACAATTACAGTATTGAGATGGACGCTATAACGTTCACTATCAACAATACTGCTGGATCTCATGCCAGACTTATTGTTGAAGACTTTTATACTAATAATTCTACCCAATGTGGTACTCATGTTTCTGGTGGCGTTAATTGGTCTGTTAACGGAGGCCCAGTGGTTCAATTAGCAACTCACGCTTGTAGTGGAGTGTGGAATGGCGGTTACAATGAAATGGATCCGAATGACCTTTTTGTTAATTTTGGAACAAACTATGACGGTGGAGTTGGTAATTTATTCCCTCATTTACAAATAGGTGATGAAGTAACTATTTCAATTACCAATATGGTATTTAGCACATCGCAGACACGCGTTATGGCACAAGGCCCGTTTGAAGCAAAATTGGTTCATGGTGCAACGTTAATCGCGGATAGCGTTATGATTGACGGCGGATTATCACAAGATGTCCCAGAACCGTCTACTATGGCAATGTTCGCGTTGGGATTAGCTGGTTTAGCAGCTCGCAGACACAAAAATATTTAACTCGATTTCATCGTAAAAACACCGAGCAAGTTGCTCGGTGTTTTTGTTTGTTAACCTAATTCAGTTAACCTGCAATCGCCGTCAGTTCCTGCCTGCTCATTGTCCATTCGTCTCAGCCTTTAACCACTTTTGCCAAATAATAAGTTTTAAGGCTATCCTTTATGCAGATTGGTATAGGACATTGTCTAAGTCATAGGCTTGTTGCAGGGCGATCTTTCCCGGAAAGCTTGCAACCAGCGGCGCGATAACTTACGCGGTTGGTTCACAAGACATGCTTGTTGTTTTAGATCCACTGATTTTTCGTTAATAAATGGTTGAGCGAACGTTACCCTTTGTTATAGAAGGTCGGTCTTAAAATCCGCTTAGATTATTTCTAGGATAAATTTATTTTGAGTAACTAGACTTAAATCAGCGGTTTAAATGCAAATTTGACCGGTGGTCACTCCTTTTTCTTTAAACGATGGCTTAATCTGGCGTTGCTTTACGATGTACTAGTTAGCCCCCAATTCAAAATTGGAGGCCAACTATTTGTGTTTATTATTGAACGGTTATTGTTTCAGCAAGACGGAAACCTTCTCCTAAGCTACTCGCATTATCCGGACCTGCATGACCTCGATATGAGACTGTGGCGTATGGCGCTCTTGAACCGTACGAACCACCTCGCTCAATTACCATGAAGTTCTCTTGATTACAGCCAGTATTCCATGCGCTACCATCTGCTGGTGCGCCTTCATAGGACAAGTGTTCGCAGTCCATGACAAACTCACCGACATTGCCAATCATGTCGTAGAGGCCATATGCATTTGGTTTATATTGTCCAACTTTATTGGTGTATTCGGCACCGTCATCACAGACAATCGCTTTCCGGTATCGTTGATGATCCCGCGCTAAAGCAAGACTTCCGTTAACGTCTAAAACGTTACCGTATTCACACAATTTTGTTGGGTCATCACCAAAAGAATAGTCACTTTCGGAACCAGCTCGTGCAGCGTATTCCCATTCAGATTCGGATGGCAGGCGGAACTGTCGACCGGTTTTATCGCTTAGCCATTTTGCATACGCTTTAGCATCGTTCCAGGTTACACACATCACTGGATGATCATCCGACGGCGCGTATTGCTTCATTGTCCAATCACCTGGGACTATATTAATACCCCAGTCATGGTCGGGTGTGATCTCCTGCCATTTCCAGCACTTTTCCTGAGTTTTGTGGCCGGTGTCGTTAACAAATTGACGAAATTCTTTTACCGTGATTTCGTACTTGCCCATCTTAAAAGAAGGGATGTTAACTTTATGCTGCGGTGAAGATTTTTTGCTTTCATCACCCATAACAAAATTTCCAGCTGGAATGGTAACCATATCTGGAACTGTATAGGTGGCATCTGTACTTTTTGCGCAAGCGGTCAAGGTTACTGTGCTTGCGAGAATAGCGAGTACCGCTGATTTAAAATTGGTAAGTTTGTTCATAATGACTCCTTTAAAACCTGGCAGAACTTTAGGAGTTTTGACAAAAGGCGTCTTAGGATTTTTCTATGAATGACTTGTTATTTTCCAGAAATAGAAAAATTATAGAAAAATAAAACTGATGTTCAGGAGTTCTAATTGATGCTCCCCTTCGCAGCTTTTAAGTAGAGATTGAATTAAGATAAGTTGTAAGTTGGTGTTCTTACTCGACGATAGTTAAGTTATTAGTATGTGAATACGTTTCCTCACGAAAACAATGATAGTCATGAACAGAGACAAAAAATCGTATCTTAAATCGCTCTTTGAAGTTGCGGTTAAACAAGCGCTTCCGGAAACTTGTTTGCCACAACATTTAGATAGGCTGAACCTAAAAGGTGAGGTATGTGTCATAGGGGTTGGTAAGGCTGCTTTGCAGATGGCGCAGGTAGTTGAACGGCACTTCGGTGATAAGTGTTATGGTGCTATTGTTACTCGGTATGGGTATTCTAACTGTAATGACATTGGCCGCATAAAAGTACACCAAGCGAGTCATCCAATTCCAGATCTAGCCAGTGTTGAAGCTGGACATTCGTTACTGAACATAGCGCAACAAGCTCCTGAGAACGTTACGGTTCTATTTCTGATATCCGGCGGTGGCTCAGCGTTAATGTCTCTACCAATAAACGGATTGAAAATTGAAGACAAAATTCGAGTAAACAAAATTTTATTGGAAAGTGGCGCAGACATTCACGAAATTAACACCGTTCGAAAACACCTATCTCAAGTCAAAGGCGGTGGATTGGCAAGGGCAGTAAAAGGCAATCATCATACGTTTGTGATTTCAGATGTCGTAGGAGATGACCTAGATATTATTGCCTCAGGCCCTACGGTAAATGATCAAAGTACTTCAGCACAGGCAATAGAAATATTGCGGAGATATGAGTTTCCTGAAAACGATATGATCCTGTCAGTGTTACAACGGCAAACAGAAGAAAAAACTAGATTATGCTCAGGTGGAATCTCCTTGGTTGCCAATTCGAACCAATCAATTGATAAAGCCATTGAGCTAGCCATGAAGGACGGTTGGCAAACTCAGGTGTTGAATTATGGCCAGCAAGGAGAGGCGAAAGACGTAGCGCTCGAGCATGCAAAACTGGCATTAGATGCCCAAAAAACTGGAAAGCGAATGTTACTATTTTCAGGCGGCGAATTAACGGTGACGATAAACAACAAAAAGGGCAGAGGTGGGCCTAATCAGGAATACTTGTTGGCATTAGCAATTGCGCTCAAAGCACAGCCTGGAATTTGTGCTTTAGCCTGTGATACGGACGGTGTCGATGGCAGTGAGGATGTGGCGGGAGCTTTTATAGATAACACGACACTTAACCGAGCGCAGTCCTTAGATATGACCGCTGACGAATATCTATCACAAAACTTGAGTTATGACTTTTTCCATGGATTAGACGATTTAATTATCACTGGGCCAACCCATACTAATGTGAATGACTTTAGAGTCATCATGGTTGAACCTGATTAACATTTGTTTAAGTAGGGCAGTTAATTCAAGGTTTTGTTACATATCGGCCGTATACTGCATACGCTCTGGAACTTTGTAATGTTGCATGGCTTGCTGGTAAAGCCCGTTGTTGAGGCCTAATGTTATAGCTTGATTAACTACCTTCAACACTTTTCGACTTCTCTTATTGTCTTTGGCAAAAGCGATATGCAACGAACGCTTTTCAAAGAAGTTTGAGTCAAAGCGCAGTTTATCTCGGTAATTCGATAGTTCTGTATCTAACAAATAGTTACCGTAACTCTCAGACATGACAAATCGGTCTATTCGTTTGTTAAATAATAACCGGAAGCCTTCCTGAGCAGTGGCGACTTCAAACAGATCTTTTGGATGAAATTTAGAGAGCACTTTGTCGTGGTCACCGAGTCTAACGACAGCAATGATGCTATCTTCAGTTTTTCTTTCAATGTGAAGAAACGCGCCAAATATTCCATACCCTATGGGTTTTGAGAGAATCGCCCACTTTTCCCGGCCGGCGAAATTGGCAGCAATAAATAGGCCGTCGGATTTACCCGTTTGAGTTAAGTGTTTTGCTCTCGCCCAGGGCACTGCGACTGCTGTTACCTCGTAACCAATAAGATTTAGGCTGTGACTGATAAATTGCCAGTTAGCTCGATAAATAGGGTAATTAGCCTCTAACATCTTCTGGTGGTCATGCCCCACCGCCAAGGTAATCATGCCCAAGTGTTCATTTGTATTTAAGTCAGCTTTTACGTCATGTATCCATATGACCATCAAAATAACTATGATCTTCATCATGACTGAATTTCGTATTTCTCATTTGGACGAGTTATCATTAATTGTATCAACAATTCATGAAATTACACTTGTGAGTGTCTTCAGTTGATTATTAAAAAACGTTTAGTCTATTGGATATAACTCAAATTCCACAAACTCTTCCCATTTGGCAAACCACTCTTGAAACAAGGATTCGTCATTAGATTCCATTAATTGAAAACAGACGTTTTTCTCGCTGTTTACCCAGGAGTTTAAATAATATAAGCCTTCTGGAAATTGGCGACCTTTGGCGTTATAGACCTCGTAGTTTTTTTCCATCATGCCGGGCTTGAAGTTTTCCACTACCATGTATTTTTTCATAATTATTCTTCTCATTTTATTGGTAATAATTCAGGACGAGACGATTGCTGAAACAAAAAGGCCGACGGTAAGTCGGCTATTGGTTTACAATAAAGTTGTTAACTTTTTGCGCCGTAAATCATTGATTTATACCAACTGGAAAAGTTCCGTAAATTAATAATCCAAAACCTATTTTCCAGCTCCTAGCAAATACAATTTTGCGCGTGCGATTATTAATTTGTTCAACACACCAACATATTTTTCAGCAAGTCAGACCATTTAATATTGTATTAGGTGTTGATAAATCTCAATTTCTATTCATGACCAAACTGTTATAATTGGGTTTTCTTGAACTAATATAATTGGAGCTAGTTTGGTATGGCAGAGTCAATCAAAGATCTTCTCAATGGTAATGTAAAGTGGGTAAACAAGACGCTAGAAAAAGACCCTAATTTCTTTGACAAGTTATCTGAGGGACAGTCTCCACAGTTCTTGTGGATCGGTTGTTCTGATAGTCGAGTTCCTGCTACTGAAATTACGGATGCCATGCCAGGTTCAATATTTGTTCAGCGCAATATCGCTAATATGGTTGTTCATACAGATAGTAACCTGCTAAGTGTTGTTTATTATGCTGTCAAAGTACTGAAGGTTAAACACATAATTGTCTGTGGTCATTACGGGTGTGGAGGTGTTCAAGCTGCAATGTCAAACGAAAAGTTTGGTTTCTTGGACAATTGGCTTATGCACATCAAGGACGTTTATCAATTGCATAGCCCTGAGTTAGACGCAATAACAGATGAACAGAAAAAATTCGATCGTTATGTTGAGCTTAACATATTGGAACAAGTTAATAATTTAGCGAAAGTCTCTTTCATACAAGAAAGTTGGGAAGAAGGTGAATTTCCACACATACATGGCTGGGTCTACAGTCTAAAAGATGGTTTAATCAAAGATCTTGATATAAGTATCAACTCTAACAAAAGACTAGAGAACGTATATAAATACCAAAAGTGAGATGTACTCCCAATATGAGTACCTTGTTTTTGATTTACCCAGAAGGCGTTTATTGAAGATTGCGAAATAGACGCTGGTTCGCGATATTATTGAGATTGTCATATTCAGATTTCTTAATGAATAGAATGTATGGGCAATCTCACAACTGTGCTACGGCCTTTATTGTTACCTAGCTTATGCTATTGGGCGTATATTTGTGATGAATGGTATTCTTATTTTTTTATATGAAGTAAAGCCATAAGTGTGTTACATGCAGTAGTCATTTAATGAGCCTTGGCCACGCCCAGACTTTATTCAGCGTTTATTTTTAACATCTGAATTCCAGTACTTTTTTCCAGCCATAAAAAAAGTCATCTTTACTAACTTACTTTGAAGATAGCTCAGATGACTTTTGTTAATAACTTTATTACTCACCTACATAGGATTCGTAATCATAACTTTCGTTTATTCCACAGTAACCGATTTTGCAAGGTTACGAGGTTGGTCTACGTCAGTACCTTTAATGATAGCTACGTAGTAACTTAATAACTGTAATGGAACTGTGTAAAGGATAGGTGCAATCAACTCGTCTACGTGCGGTACTTCCATTACGCGCATAGTGTCGTCGCCTTTAAACTGAGCGTCTTTGTCAGCGAATACGTATAAAATACCGCCTCGTGCGCGAACTTCTTCAACGTTTGATTTAAGTTTTTCTAACAGTTCATTGTTAGGAGCGACTACGATAATTGGCATTTCTGCATCGATTAATGCTAATGGACCGTGTTTCAATTCACCTGCGGCATACGCTTCTGCGTGAATATATGAGATCTCTTTAAGTTTAAGTGCGCCTTCCATCGCAATCGGGTATTGCTCGCCGCGACCTAAGAATAAGCTGTGGTGTTTGTCGGCAAATTCTTCAGCTAATTTTTCGATGCCTTCGCTCATGGCTAGAGATTCTTCCAATTTAGCTGGTAGGCTGCTTAGTGCTGTTACAATTTGTTTTTGGGTTTCTGCAGTCATGCCTTTTTGCTTACCTAAAGCTGCAGTCAACATAAGAAGAGCTACCAACTGGGTAGTGAAAGCTTTAGTTGACGCTACGCCAATTTCAGCACCTGCGTTAGTCATCACCGCTAGGTCAGATTCACGCACTAAAGAAGAACCTGGTACGTTACAAACGGTAAGACTTGCTTTGTAACCTATTTCTTTCGCTAAACGAAGTGCTGCTAATGTATCGGCAGTTTCACCCGATTGAGAAATAGTAACGATCAATGAGTTTTTAGGAACAAACGATTTGCGGTAACGGAATTCAGAAGCGATTTCTACATTACAGCTTACGTTAGCTAAAGACTCTAACCAGTAACGAGCGACCATGCCCGAGTGGTAGGATGTACCACAGGCAATGATTTGTACGTGATCGATGCCTTCTAAGATTTGCGCAGCGTTTTCACCTAAGTACTCTTCGATAACGGTTTCTTCGTTAATACGATTAACTAACGTGTTACGTACAGCTGCTGGCTGCTCGTGAATTTCTTTTAACATGTAGTGGCGGTATTCGCCTTTATCACCTGCGTCGTGTGATACGTCAGATTCGTTGATTTCACGTTCAACTGGGTTACCGTCAACGTCGAAGATGTTAACTTCTGTCTTGGTGATTTCCGCTACATCACCTTCTTCTAGGAAGATAAAACGACGCGTTACAGGAAGTAACGCTAATTGATCTGAAGCAACAAAGTTTTCACCCATGCCTAAACCGATAACCAAAGGGCTGCCTGAACGTGCAACTACTATACGGTCAGGGTTTTGCGGTTCCATGATTACCGTGCCGTATGCGCCATCCAAATCTTTTACAGATTTCTGAACTGCCGCTAATAATGAGTCGCTTGACTTACGGTTTTCTGCAACTAAGTGTGCGATGACTTCTGTATCTGTTGCAGATAAAAATTCATGACCTTTTGCCGTCAGTTCAGTTCGTAAGGTTTCGTGGTTTTCAATGATGCCATTGTGAACCAATGCAATTTGATCGCTGGACATATGTGGGTGTGCGTTTGCTTGAGTAACGCCACCATGGGTTGCCCAACGAGTATGAGCTATACCGGTTACGCCGTTGACTTCTGAAGCTGTGACTGCATCTGCTAAATTCTGAACTTTGCCTACTTCACGTTCACGTTTTAGTTCGCCTTCTGGAGATAGAAGTGCGACACCCGCTGAATCATAACCACGGTATTCAAGACGCTTAAGGCCTTCTAATAAGATATTTACAATGCGACGTTCTGCTACGCCACCTACGATTCCACACATAATATTCTCCGTTAAGTTTGCCTACTGGCTCACACTTTTATGATTTGTACATTTTGAGCAGCAATTCGTTGCTCGCTCTCTTGATCAATGTCTGCGTCGGTGACCAAAATATCGATCTCGTCCCACGACAGCTCTAAATTAGGTATTTTCCTTTGTAACTTTTCAGATTCCGCAAGCACAATAACTTGTTGTGAAACTTTTGCCATGACCCGACTCAAGTTTGTTAACTCGTTGAAGGTTGTCGAGCCACGATTAACATCCAGACCAGATGCGCCTAAAAAGGCCTGGTCAAAATTATAGGATTGCAACATAGTTTCGGCGAGTTGGCCTTGAAACGAATGAGACTGAGTGTCCCAGGTTCCACCTGTCATTAACAACGTAGGCTCGTTTTCAAGTTCCAGGATCTGATTAGCCACTTGAATCGAATTGCTCATTACTACCAGACCTGTTACATGTTGGGCATGTGCCAGTACGCCAGAAGTTGTGCTGCCGCTATCAATCACAATTCGATTGTGGTCTTTAATAAGTTGCGCGGCGGCTTTTGCAATTGCTTGTTTTCGTTTCGAAACTTCCTGACTGGTTAGCTCAGCGGATTCTTTTGGCAGCGATACTGCACCACCGAATTTGCGTAACAACAAACCATTGCTTTCAAGTGCGGTTAAGTCTTTGCGAATGGTCACCTCAGAAGTTTTGAACATACTGGTAAGCTGTTCAACACTAACTTCTTTCTGGTCATTTACCAATTCAACAATAGCGCGTCGACGAGATTGTGTATTACGTTTTTGCAATGAATTAACCATATTCTAAGTTTCGTTTCGAAAGGATTATAGTTTCGTTTTGTTTCAAATCAACCAAAAAATGACTTTGAAGTGAAATTATTGATTTGGGTTACGAAATATTGGTCTCCAATTTAACTTCGTGTCTTGAATGCTGGATTCCTGAAATCGCTGTGGCGATTCTGGAATGACGCCGTCAGGGATGGCGGTGAACACCCCAATTCGTCATCCCCGAGAAATCGGGGAACCAGTTAAAAAAGTGAAGAAGAATGCTGGATTCCTGATATCGCTGTGGCGATTCTGGAATGACGCCGTCAGGGATGACGGTGTGTCCCGATCACATGGATGTGAAGGAGGGACCGCAAAGGGATGACGGTGTACACCCCAATTCGTCATCCCCGAGAAATCGGGGAACCAGCTAAAAAGTGAAGAAGAATGCTGGATTCCTGATATCGCTGTGGCTATTCTGGAATGACGCCGTCAGGGATGACGGTGTGTCCCGATCACATGGATGTGAAGGAGGGACCGCAAAGGGATGACGGTGTGTCCCGGCCACATGGATGTGAAGGAGGGACCGCAAAGGGATGACGGTGTGTCCCCAATTCGTCATCCCCGAGAAATCGGGGAACCAGCTAAAAAAGTGAAGAAGAATGCTGGATTCCTGATATCGCTGTGGCGATTCTGGAATGACGCCGTCAGGGATGACGGTGTGTCCCGGTCACATGGATGAGAAGGAGGGGCCGCAAAGGGATGACGGTGAACACCCCAATTCGTCATCCCCGAGAAATCGGGGAACCAGTTAAAAAGTGAAGAAGAATGCTGGATTCCTGATATCGCTGTGGCGATTCTGGAATGACGCCGTCAGGGATGACGGTGTGTCCCGGCCACATGGATGTGAAGGAGGGACCGCAAAGGGATGGCGGTGAACACCCCAATTCGTCATCCCCGAGAAATCGGGGAACCAGTTAAAAAAGTGAAGAAGAATGCTGGATTCCTGATATCGCTGTGGCGATTCTGGAATGACGCCGTCAGGGATGAC
>Ga0213832_1000180_pt1 | contig 88947 bp, 82 predicted proteins | sample SWATP13_FD_161660 | JGI IMG/M metagenome (GOLD analysis project Ga0213832, IMG submission 161660) | Coastal seawater microbial communities from Marineland, Florida, United States - SWA TP1 #3 | ecosystem: Environmental > Aquatic > Marine > Coastal | place: USA: Florida | collected 2016-08-06 | reverse complement strand
ATTTCCATGCCGAACTCAGAAGTGAAACGAAATAGCGCCGATGGTAGTGTGGGGCTTCCCCATGTGAGAGTAGGACATCGCCAGGCTTTAGTTTTATTTTCACTTTTTCGAAAAGTGAAGACAAAAGTTAAGATAGCCCGTTTGTAAAAGCGGGCTTTTTTAGTCCTCACGGACACAAATAATGTGCTGATATGGCTCAGTCGGTAGAGCGCATCCTTGGTAAGGATGAGGTCCCCAGTTCGATTCTGGGTATCAGCACCATTTATTGTTTGTTTTATGTTTTAAATTAAAGCCTAAAACAAAATGTAAAGAATTTTGCTTGGCGACCATAGCATTTTGGACCCACCTGATTTCCATGCCGAACTCAGAAGTGAAACGAAATAGCGCCGATGGTAGTGTGGGGTTTCCCCATGTGAGAGTAGGACATCGCCAGGCTTTAGTTTTATTTTCACTTTTCGAAAAGTGAAGACAAAAGCGGACGCTTGCTTATTAAAGCGAGTGATACCACTGCGGAGTGGTAGTTCAGTTGGTTAGAATACCGGCCTGTCACGCCGGGGGTCGCGGGTTCGAGTCCCGTCCACTCCGCCACTTATATTAAGCCCTAGTCGAAAGACTGGGGCTTTTTCGTTTGGTCGTGTCCCCTAGAAATGCATTTACACATTGAAGGCGAGACAATACGACTTTCTTTACCCTATTGGCGCATGAGTTTCTCAGGAAGATGAGCCTGCTGCCTGCACTTCTAATTACTCCGAGTTTGTATCATGTCCTCGTTGAAAGATTGGTCATTTGAACAATGAGTCTTTATAACACTCGCCCTCAACCGTAGTAGAATGAATAGTCTTCCTCACTGCGTGTTTTGTTAGCGTCTCTCTTAAACAATAATTTTCTACATCTTATTTCTCAAACATTCATTGCTTCCATGTTTAGAGCGGGGCCGTCGTTGCGTGTATTGCGCAATTTCCCGAAGTATAGTGAGGAAGAGATCTAAGTCTTCCGAAAATTAATGCCTTTTAGAAAACTTTGTTTTCTTTGCTGAACTTGCTAGTAGCGATTAACCTAAGAGGAGTTCTTGAGGAGTATGTTTGATGATGCAACAAATAAAAAATGAAACGCTGAAATCTGTATTTAAGCAATGGTCTTCCGAAGAGGGAATTGTGGTCATCAACCCTGCAACTGAGCAAGAGTTAATTCGGTTAAAGCCTAGTACTCTTGATGAGTTAGATGATCTCATTGGTCAGTGCAAAACGGAGCAAGTCCGTTGGGCTAAATTAAGTGCCAAAGAGCGCTCTCGTCGTTTGAGGGGGTGGTATCAACTACTTCTTGATAATGCAGAAGACATAGCCACGATTATTACCTTAGAGCAGGGTAAACCTTTAGCTGAGAGCAAAGGGGAAGTGATGTATGGTGCCTCTTTTGTCGAGTGGTTCTCAGAAGAAGCAAAACGTGCTTATGGCGAAGTTATTCCTGCCCCCACGACAGATAGACGTCTATCTGCAATTCGCCAGCCTGTGGGAGTATGCGCTGCAATTACACCTTGGAACTTCCCTATTGCGATGATTACAAGAAAAGCAGCACCAGCCCTAGCGGCAGGTTGTGGCATGTTGATCAAGCCATCAGAGCTTACCCCTCTCACTGCAATTGCTGTTGTTGAATTAGCTTATCAGGCTGGTATCCCTAAAGAACTGCTTTCTGTCGTGGTGTCGGAGCAGGCTGCTGAGTTTGGTCAAGTACTAAGTACTGATCCTAGGATTCAGAAGATCTCTTTTACGGGGTCTACGCGCGTTGGGAAAATTTTGATGAAGCAAGCCAGTGATTCAGTCAAGGCGGTGTCGATGGAGTTGGGTGGTAATGCGCCTTTCATCGTGTTTGAAGATGCAGACTTAGATGCGGCTGCGGAAGGGCTTGTCGCGTCGAAGTTCCGTAATGCAGGGCAAACATGTGTTTGTACCAATCGGCTATATGTTCATAAAAATGTAAAACAAGCTTTTATTGATAAAGTATTGTCGAAGTTAAGCAAATTAAAGCTTGGCAATGGTTTAGAGAAAGGTGTCACATTAGGTCCTGTTATTACGATGGCCTCTAAGCATCGACTAGAGGCGGTGATCGATCAAGCTGTACAAGAAGGAGCCTCTATTGCTAACTCTCCACAGAGATGGCCTGGTCGCTTTATGGAGCCCGTTCTTTTGGATAGTGTGATGCAGGATATGTCGATTGTTCAGCAAGAGCTATTCGGGCCTGTGTTGCCTATTGTTACCTTTGAAAATGATGATCAAGTTCTCGAAATGGCTAACGATACAGAATATGGTTTGGCTTGCTATTTCTATACGAATAGCTTGAAGCGTATTGTTACTTTTAGTGAAGGTTTAGAGTATGGCATGGTTGGAGTGAATGAAGGGATCATCTCTACTGAAGTGGCTCCATTTGGTGGAGTTAAAGAGTCGGGTGTTGGACGGGAAGGTGCTAAGCAAGGACTCGATGAATATCTGGAGACAAAGTATATTTGCCTTGGTGGTTTAAGCTGATTTCAGAGATAGCCGATTGAATTAAAAAGCTAGGTTTTTACCTGGCTTTTTTTTTGTTGAAAGGCATACCATTTGCCACGCGCGTTTGTGGTTAATATTTTCTGGTTACTTAGTGAGTCGATAGTTAGCTTGCGGTAAGCGGTTTTTAATAATCAAAGCGCTTATGTTATTTCGTTATGGGGTAGGAGAGAGCTTAGCTTTAAACTAATACAAAAAAGCCGCATCAAGTGATGCGGCTTCTTCTAATATGGCTCCTCCTGCTGGGCTCGAACCAGCGACCTGCGGATTAACAGTCCGTCGCTCTACCAACTGAGCTAAGGAGGAACAAATTTTAATAAGTGGTGCCGACTACCGGAATCGAACTGGTGACCTACTGATTACAAGTCAGTTGCTCTACCTACTGAGCTAAGTCGGCACAATGTCATTAATAAGTTATTAACTTAATAATGAAAATTGGCTCCTCCTGCTGGGCTCGAACCAGCGACCTGCGGATTAACAGTCCGTCGCTCTACCAACTGAGCTAAGGAGGAATTGTCTTTTTAAGAGAATAAATGGTGCCGACTACCGGAATCGAACTGGTGACCTACTGATTACAAGTCAGTTGCTCTACCTACTGAGCTAAGTCGGCACATTTTATTCTTTAACATTGTTCGTGCTAAGCACCAACAATTAATAAATTGTGGTGCCCGGAGGCGGAATCGAACCACCGACACGAGGATTTTCAATCCTCTGCTCTACCGACTGAGCTATCCGGGCGACGAGGTGTATTAAAAGGCTTTTCGGCTTTCAGGTCAACAATAAAATTAAAATAAAATATCGTTTGATGAATTTGTGCTCGGAGTGGGCTGTTTTTATGCGTTTTTAGCAGCAATGCGCCATGCTTTAAGCGATGTTTTAACATTGATAGTGTGTTCACTTGCAAAATAAAGGCGATAAAAACAAAAAAGCACGTCTGAAAACGTGCTTTTTATTGAACAATTGACTTTAAACTAGTGCTTTACTGAGAACTTGTTTACCCAACCTTCTAGCTCATTCGCTAGTGAAGCTAAACTTTGAGTACTTGATTGGCTCTCGGTTACGACAGAGTTGAGTTGGCCTCCGCTTTCCTCGATAAGGTTTATGCGTAGCGCAATATCATCGCTAACCTGCGTCTGCTCAGCGGCAGCAGTAGCGATCTGCTGGCTCATTGTGGTGATAGATTCTAACGCCGTTACAATTTGCTGTAGAGCTTCAGAGGCATTCTTAGACTCTGTAACAGTGCTTTCACTAGTTTCTGCACATATTTCCATTGTGTGAATGGCATTGCGAGAGCCTTCTTGCAGATTGGAGATCATATACTGAATCTCTTTTGTGCTGTCTTGTGTGCGTCCTGCTAGGTTGCGTACCTCATCAGCAACGACTGCGAAGCCTCGGCCTTGTTCTCCAGCACGTGCTGCTTCAATGGCTGCATTGAGTGCCAATAGGTTTGTTTGCTCTGCGATATCACCAATCACATCGAGCACTTTTACAATATTATTTACATCCTGATCTAGATCGGCGACCGCTTTACTCGCAGTATTTAATTGAGAAGCTAAACCTTGAATGTTTTCAACCGTGTTATGAATGAGTTTCTGAGTATGTTGGCTTTGTTTGTCAGCCTCGTCCGTATTGTTTGCGGTGTCGCTTGCTGAATTGGCAACATGGTTGGCTGAAGATGCCATTTCAGTCATCGCAGTGGCAATCATCGCCGTTGATTGCTGCTGAGATACGGTAAGATCGGCAATCGTATTTGATCGAGCTTCTACGGCAAACAACTCTGCGCGCAGTGCATGCATAGACTTCTCTAGGTTTGTCACCATAGTAGCTAGTGATTGACTCATATCTTGCACGGCACGATAGATACTTCCTCTCGGTGCCACAGTATCAAAACTGGTCTGAATGTCTCCTTGAGCGACAGCTTGAACTGCTTTGCGCACATCGTTAGGCTCTCCACCAAGTAGATGAAGCATTTTGCGAATCGAAATGATCAGGCCACTTAGAATGCTTCCCGCGATAATCAGACATAGCACAAGCTGCCATTGTGCTGTCGACCAAAAACGTGCGTTAACTTCATTAAAGCCAATACCTGTACCGACAACCCAGCCCCAGTGTGGTGTTTTTTCTGCTATCGAGTGTTTTTCTTCAATGCTGCCATCTGCTTGTTTTTGGCTCCAGGTATATTCAACGATCTGACCTGTTTTGTGCCCCAATACATCTAGAATGAGTTGGCCTACGCTATTACCACTGCCATCTTTAAAGTCATGGAAGCTGGTACCGTGCAGTTGAGGGTCTAGTGGTGCGGCGATGAACATCATATTTTCATCTGCGACATAAACGTATTCGTTGTCTTTGTAGATATTGTTACGAAGTAGGCGAGTGGCTAATGCTTTCGCTTCGTCATCCGGCATTTTGCCTTCGATAGCCATCTTTTCTACTTCGGTAAGTATGCTGTACGCACTTTTAAATAGCTCAGTAACTCGAGCTTTGTTATCAAGGTTACTTGCGACGCGAAGTGTCCATAAGCCCGTTGCGGTCAGAGCTAGGAGAGCTAGCAATATGATCGCAGATAATAAATAGGCTTGAGTTTTTAGTTTCATATTTAGCTCACAAATAAAGTGTTATCACTATGCAAGGCATAGCTAAAAGAAGAAATGTAATAACTCGGGCATCTTAGTGAAGATGAATATGCTCGGATACTAATGCGTATTGAAATTACGATGAGGATTAAATTTTTATCGTGAAATAAGTATTTTTGAAGAAAGGATTTAATGTTCGCTGATGTTTAGAAATGAAGTGCAGATAAATGGGAAAACGAGAAATGACGTATAAAGCAGATACAAAAAAGCCGCATCAAGTGATGCGGCTTTAAAAGTGGCTCCTCCTGCTGGGCTCGAACCAGCGACCTGCGGATTAACAGTCCGTCGCTCTACCAACTGAGCTAAGGAGGAATTATTCTTTTTTGTGTCTTGCTTATGAAGCAAGTGCACCAAATATGGTGCCTCGAGGCGGAATCGAACCACCGACACGAGGATTTTCAATCCTCTGCTCTACCGACTGAGCTATCGAGGCAAAAGAATGGTGCCGACTACCGGAATCGAACTGGTGACCTACTGATTACAAGTCAGTTGCTCTACCTACTGAGCTAAGTCGGCACACTGTATTCTTTTTAGAAGAGATTATCTCTTCAGTTTTTAAAATCTCACTTAAGTAAGATTCTAGAAATTGGCTCCTCCTGCTGGGCTCGAACCAGCGACCTGCGGATTAACAGTCCGTCGCTCTACCAACTGAGCTAAGGAGGAACTATTCTTTTTTGTGTCTTGCTTATGAAGCAAACGCACCAAATATGGTGCCTCGAGGCGGAATCGAACCACCGACACGAGGATTTTCAATCCTCTGCTCTACCGACTGAGCTATCGAGGCAAAAGAATGGTGCCGACTACCGGAATCGAACTGGTGACCTACTGATTACAAGTCAGTTGCTCTACCTACTGAGCTAAGTCGGCACACTTTATTCTTTGTGCTTTTGTCCGTGTTATAACATTTCGTTAAGACACCAACAAATCAAATTGTGGTGCCCGGAGGCGGAATCGAACCACCGACACGAGGATTTTCAATCCTCTGCTCTACCGACTGAGCTATCCGGGCAACGGAGCGCTATTAAACGGATTTTCCCGCGTTGCGTCAACCACTTTTTTTAAATAATTTCAAAAAAGTGGTTGTTCGAACGCTTTTTATTCAACTGTCACTACAAAGTTTGCTTCGAGTTAAATTCCTTTTTGAAATTTGTAACTTTTTCTAGGTAGCGACGCGCTTCTGCGTTCGGGTGTTTCTTGGTTAACGCCCAATAAACTTGGTTGGGTTGCAATGAATTAAGATCTTGCATTGCGCGTTTGCGATCACTGCGATGAAATGTGTTTAAAACTCCTCCAGTACCGCCATTGTATGCTGAAATCATGCTGTACTCGAGAGAGGTAGGGTGGCGGACTTCTCTTAAATAACGATTTTTTAAGATATAGAAATACGCAGTACCAGTATCTATGTTGTTTTCTGGATTAAACAAATATTCAGGGCTTGGTTGGCCTGAGCGCTTTTTCACAAGTTTGAACACATCTCGTCCCGCTGTTTTAGGTACAACTTGCATTAGGCCATATGCATTTGCCCAACTTACCGCGTATGGGTTGAAACTGCTCTCGGTTTTAATAATGGCGTATATCAAGTCTTCTGGAATGTCGTATTTCTTGGAAGCTCGACGCACGATATCGGCGTATTGGTAGCTGCGTGTTGAAAAGTGGTCTTCAACCATGGGAATTTCGACGTAATACGCTTTCTTGAAATCTACATTTTTGGTTTTTATTTTATTTGCGATGAGGTATTCCGCAAATCGGTTTGCCCGCCAAGACCATTGAATTGGCTTATTGTCTTGGTCGACAACTTGTTTATACAGGAATGGTTGCCCCTCTAACGTGATACCTTTAGAGGAGAATAAGTCGACGTGCGCGGGATCGTCTGGTGTTAATAAGGTGGTGACAATCGCGTCTTTTAGGTGTTTTTGGGGCTCGGTCGGTGATACAGTCTCTATCGTGATCACGCCTTTGCGAAAGTCGACCTCGGCGCGGCTAAGGTAGTTATCGATGTACTTAACGTAATTACTCTTGCCAGCGTACTTGATTTCTTTTTTACCCCAGCGCTTTTGAATATTGCCTGAAAAGCTATTGATTAAGGCATCTAGCGCCGCAGTATCTTTTTCAAATTGTCCTGGTAGCTCAGCTAAGTTATTGGCAAAACGGTTTGTTGGCTCGTAGTTGACGTCATAAATCTTTTCGACGAATTCACGGCTACAGCCTGCCATTAAAAGTGCGGCAGCAATAAAGACAATTTTTTTCATAAGTATCAGAGTTATTGAAGGTAATAGAAAAATGACACCACAAATGGTTGTGATGTCATTGTTTAACTCAAGCGACTTTATTCGCTCGGAGGTGTGTAACCTTCGATATGAACGTCTTTTCCTTCAAAGAGGAAATTTACCATTTCTGTTTCGATCAGTTTGCGGTGTTCTGGATCCATCATGTTGAGTTTCTTCTCGTTGATCAACATGGTTTGTTTGTGTTGCCACTGAGCCCACGCTTCTTTCGAGATGTTGTCGAAAATGCGTTTACCTAGTTCACCAGGGTAAAGTTGAAAGTCTAGACCTTCGCCTTCTTTCTTTAGTCGAGCACAAAATACAGTGCGGCTCATAATGACTCCTTGTATTCAATTAACGAAGTTCGTGGGGTAGCGTTTCCAGCAATAGTTTTACTGGCGCGGCTAAACCGACTTCTTCAGGTTTAGATAAGTTATACCAAAGACCTTTGTTGCCTTCCATTATCACGTCCGGTTGCTTTGATAAATCAATCAAAATTGGCGTGATATCTAGGTGGTAATGGCTGAATGTATGACGAAAGGTAATCAGTGTTTGCTTCTGTTTGATATTGCTGGCTTGAATGCCGCGTTGATCCAGTAGCAATTCAATGTCGCTTTCTGCATCCACATGTTCGGTTTGTGGGAAGCAGAATAAGCCACCCCAAATGCCTGTTTGTGGTCTTTGCTCCAACCACACCTCATGACCATTTTCGGTGTTGTGGTGAAGCATCACGAAACGAGTTTGCTTGATTGGTTTATCTTTCTTCGGTTTTTTGCCCGGGTAGTCGAGCACATTACCTTGTTGTTTTGCCACACACAGGTTAGCAACAGGGCAGAGGCTACATTTGGGTTTGCTGCGAGTGCAGACCATTGCGCCCATGTCCATCATTGCCTGGTTATACTTATCTACATCCGTTTGTGGGGTATGCGTTTCGGCAATTTCCCACAGCTGGTTTTCAACCTTTTTTTGTCCTGGCCATCCTGCAACTGCGAAACAGCGGGATAGGGTGCGCTTCACGTTACCATCAAGAATCGCGTGTGGTTGTTTATACACAGACGATAAAATGGCGGCAGCAGTAGAGCGACCGATCCCCGGTAGGGCGTTCATTTTCTCTATATCAAGAGGAAACTCACCATTGTATGTAGAGGCGACCTCTTGTGCGGCTTTGTGAAGGTTACGGGCTCGGGCGTAATACCCTAAGCCAGTCCAAAGGTGTAGGACTTCATCTTGCTCAGCATTGGCAAGATCGATCACGGTTGGAAAGCGCTCCAAGAAACGTTGGTAATACGGAATAACCGTAGTGACCTGAGTTTGCTGAAGCATAATTTCAGACAACCAGACACTGTATGCGGTCTTATTTTGTTGCCACGGAAGATCTTTTCTTCCATATGCGTCATACCATTCTAGGATGGCACTGGCGAAAGGTGTCACGACTTGCTCTGTATTCTATTATTGGTTAGGTGCAAAATTGCACCACATAATGGGCAAGAAGTACAACAGATAAACAGTAGGGATATAAAGAGGTGTGTCGTTGCTTTTGGGTTGCCATAGACCAAGAGCTCAACAAATACTTGCACCTAAGTAAATTCTTTGGATAATCCCCGCTTTGATTAATCAATGTGCAGGCAAAATCAATGAGTGAAGTAACCACTAACGAATACAACGAAGACGGAAAGCTGATCCGCAAAATCCGCAGCTTTGTACGCCGTGAAGGGCGTTTGACTAAAGGTCAAGAGAGCGCGATGAATGAATGCTGGCCTACGATGGGTATTGACTTCAAAGCTGAACTTCTCGATTGGAAAGAGGTGTTTGGCAACGATAACCCAGTAGTGCTTGAGATCGGTTTTGGTATGGGTGCTTCATTGGTTGAAATGGCAAAGAACGCGCCAGAGAAAAACTTCATCGGTATCGAAGTTCATAGCCCAGGCGTTGGTGCTTGTCTTGCCGATGCTCGCGAAGCGGGAATTACTAACCTGCGTGTAATGTGTCACGATGCGGTAGAAGTATTCGAACACATGATCCCAAATGGCAGCTTATCGACACTGCAATTGTTCTTCCCAGACCCTTGGCATAAGAAGCGTCACCACAAGCGTCGTATTGTTCAATTAGGTTTTGCGGAAATGGTGCGTGAGAAGCTTATCCCTAATGAAGGTATTTTCCACATGGCGACCGACTGGGAAAACTACGCAGAGCACATGATTGAAGTGATGAACCAAGCGCCAGGTTTCGAAAACATTGCTAAAGATGGTGATTTCGTTCCTCGTCCAGACGATCGCCCGCTAACGAAGTTTGAAGCTCGTGGTCACCGTCTTGGTCACGGTGTTTGGGATATCAAATATAAGCGTATTGCGTAACCAGAGGAGTTCATGGGATGTACCATTACGCGATATTAGCGAATCCGGGTCATAACCGAATTTACTTTGATAGCGCAATGACCATTGCCTGTTCTGAGCTAAAAGCAATTTTAGCTTCACAAGGCGTGGATGTGACAGAAATTGGTAGTAAAGACGTTGGCTTACCTGCTGCGTTGGTGTTTTCTTGTCAGGAAGCGCTAACCGATGAGCAGGCGCGAAGAATCGCAGCCTCTTCGATTTACTATGCGCTATTTGAAGTGCGCGAAGATGGTTTACTTCGACCAGTTCAAGCGCCCGTATTTAACACTTTCCCGGAAAGTATGAGCCAGATTTTGCGCTACACCGGGAAAACAAACGAACAGTTTACCCGTTTGATGGTGAATATCGGCATTAGTGCGTCCAATACGGGAAGTGAACAACTGACCTTAATGGATCCAATGTGTGGTAAAGGTACAACCTTATTTGAAGGCTTGATCCACGGTTTGAACGTGGTAGGGGTTGAGATCAACGCCAAGTGGGTGCAAGAGATCCAGACCTTTATTGTTAAGTTCATGAAGAATGGCCGCTTTAAGCACAAAGTGAGCAAAGAAAAGCGCACTGCGGGTGGCAAGAAAGTGGCGGATGGTTTCGTGGTTGAAGCTGCAGCAAATAAAGAAGATTACAACCAAGGCAATCTTCAGTTTATGAAGCTGTATTCGGCTGATACTCGTATCGCTGATCAAGTCGTGAAAAAGAACTCAGTTGATGTGATGGTGTCTGATCTGCCTTATGGCGTGCAACACGGCAGCAAAAATGCTAAGGACAGCAAACTGAACCGCAGTCCACTAGAGCTTTTAAACGAGGCTCTGCCTGCATGGAAAGTGGTATTGAAAAAGCAAGGTTCAGTGGTGTTGTCTTTCAATGAATTCACATTGAAATGGAAAGATGTCGCGGCATTATTTGAAGAGCAAGGTTGGAAGGTACTTTCAGAAGAGCCTTACATCGGTTATCTTCACCGTGTTGATCAATCTATCAACCGCAATATTATTGTGGCAGTAAAACCATAATCGACTTGAGTCGAACGAACCCTATGGAAAAGCCAACGACACGTTGGCTTTTTTTACCTCTGAGCTCAACGAGTTCTCTTGTAAATAGAAGGTAGAGAATGAAACCGACAGTGGAAATTTTGACAGATATTTTGGCGGAAGTACGCCCTTTAATCGGCCAAGGTAAAGTGGCTGATTACATTCCTGCTCTGGCAAAAGTACCTAGCAACAAGTTAGGTATTGCGGTATACACCAACGAAGGTGAGGTTATTAAGGCGGGTGATGCCGATGAACCTTTCTCTATCCAATCTATTTCAAAAGCATTGAGCTTGACGTTAGCGATGTGCTTGTACAAGCAAGAAGAAATTTGGTCTCGAGTGGGAAAAGAGCCTTCGGGGCAGGCATTTAATTCGCTAATCCAGCTAGAAATGGAGCAAGGTATTCCTCGTAATCCATTTATAAATGCTGGAGCGATAGTAGTGGCAGATTTGTTACAAACTCGCTTATCTGCACCTCGTCAGCGCCTGTTGGAATTTGTGCGTCAGCTTTCTGGTGATACCCATATTGTGTATGACAAAGTCGTTGCGGCATCCGAAATGATGCATGGTGATCGTAATGCGGCGATTGCATATCTCATGCGTTCGTTTGGCAACTTCGAAAATGAAGTGATTCCAGTACTACAAAACTACTTCCACGCTTGTGCGCTGAAGATGAGTTGCATCGATTTGGCTAAAACGTTTAGCTATTTAGCAAACAAGGGCACATCGGTACAAACGGGTAAGCCTGTAGTTTCTCCTGTGCAAACCAAACAACTTAATGCACTGTTAGCAACGTGTGGCTTGTATGATGGCGCGGGCGAGTTTGCTTATCGCGTTGGTATGCCTGGTAAGTCTGGTGTTGGTGGTGGCATTATTGCGGTAGTACCTGGTGAAATGACCATTTCAGTATGGTCTCCAGAGCTTGATCCTTCAGGTAACTCGCTTGCTGGTACTAAGGCGCTTGAGCTGCTCTCAGAGCGAATTGGCCGTTCAATTTTCTAATGTTGGAAATGTGTCAACCTTATTTAGGATGGTACTGTTTCTAAATAAAAAGCCTCTCAATTGAGAGGCTTTTTTTGTTTTGGGGTTGCGTTAGTCTTCGCTTTCTTCGGCCATAAAGGCTTCGAGCAAATCATTAAGGAAGAGCTTCCCTTTTTCAGTAATTTGCCAATGGGTAGCCGTTTCACTCAGGTAGCCCATTTCTATCGCCCAGTCGATGGTTTCTTGAATCGTACTGAGCGGTAAGCCCGTGGTGTCCACATAATCTTGCTTCGGACAGGCTTCGATTAAGCGGAATCGGTTCATAAAAAACTCGAATGGACGATCTTCATCCGCGACGACATGTTCTGTATGCAGATAAGGTTTGACCATATTTTGATAAGCCGCTAAATAGCCTCGCGGGTGTTTTACCTTTGTCGTTCGAATAATACGTCCGTCGGTAAAACTGAGTTTGCCATGAGAGCCACAACCGATACCAAGGTAATCACCAAAGCGCCAGTAGTTGAGGTTGTGCTGACACTGATAGCCCGGCTTGCTGTAACCGGAGATTTCATATTGCACATAACCCGCAGCTGCAAGTTTTTGGTGTCCGAGCTCGAAAATATCCCACAAGTCATCTTCGTCAGGTAGCGTTGGTGGCTTGTAGTAAAACATGGTGTTTGGTTCGATGGTCAGCTGATACCAAGACAAGTGCGGCGGTGCCAACTCAATCGCTTTGTCCAAATCTGCCAAGGCTTGTTCGATGCTTTGATCAGGTAAGCCGTGCATGAGATCGAGGTTAAAGCTGTTCAAACCGATTTGGTGCGCCAGCTGAGCAGCGTTGACGGCTTCGTCTTGGCCGTGAATACGCCCCAAACGCTCAAGCTTTTGTTGCTCAAAGCTTTGCACGCCGATAGAGATACGCGTTACACCAGCTTTGCGGTAGCCAACAAAACGCTCTGCTTCGATGGTGCCTGGATTCGCTTCCATGGTGATTTCGATTTCAGGCTTGAACGGAATACGCGCTTCAATGCCCTTAAGTAGACGCTCGATGCCTTCTGCCGAAATCAAACTCGGCGTACCACCACCAATGAAGATTGAATGCAGTAGACGTGGCGCTTCGTTAAGTCGGTATTTCTCAATGTCGGTATCCAAATCTTCTAAAAGGGCACTGATGTACTCTTCTTCTGGAATCTCGGTTTTGAGCGCGTGAGAGTTAAAGTCGCAATACGGGCACTTTTGCACACACCACGGGATGTGTACATACAAGCTGAGTGCTGGGGGCGTTAACATGGTCTAATTCGCTCGTGATTACTGAGACACTTGCTCAGACAGTTGAGCAAACAACGACTTGAGCGCTTTACCGCGGTGAGACAGTTGTTTCTTACGTGCAGGTTCAAGTTCGGCTGACGCACAGTTGTCTTCAGGAACAAAGAAGATTGGGTCGTAGCCAAAGCCATTTTTACCGTGTGCTTCAGTTAGAATTCGGCCTTCCCATTTACCGTGACAGACGATAGGCGTTGGGTCGTTCTCGTGACGCATGAGGACTAATACGCAGTGGAAACGTGCTGTACGCTCTGCTTCTGGTACGCCTTCCATTGCCGCTAGCAATTTTACTAGATTCTCTTGATCAGATGCGCTCTCGCCTGCGTAACGTGCAGAGTAAATGCCCGGAGCGCCTTTTAAGAAATCGACTTCTAATCCAGAGTCGTCTGCAATGGCAGGAAGCCCTGTTTCTTGTGCGGCATGGCGAGCTTTAATGATTGCGTTTTCAATGAAAGTTGTACCCGTTTCAGCTACTTCCGATACATTGAATTCACTTTGCGCTAATACTTCAAAGCCGAAGTCAGACAACAAATCTGCCATTTCACGAACTTTGCCTTGGTTACCAGTTGCTAGCACAATTTTTTTCATGGGAATCTCTTTTAATAGTGATAGAGGAGAACAAATCGTTCTCCTCTAGATATTCTTTAACTAATAAGTGGTTTTTAGCCTGCTTAGATCCAAAAGCTTTTGGAACATCACAACCCAATTACTCTTCAACATAAAACTTCTGGGTGAATTTAAGCTTACCTGAGCCTTTGTTTCCAGCTTTTACGTCAATATCGAAAGTAAAAGTTTCTTCGTGGGTAATTGGCAGTTCGGCTAAATAGTATATCGCATTGCCTTCTTTGACTTCACGAAAGGTCAAGGTCTGAGTTTGGCCGATAAGGTTCTTCGCGCGTCCAGCAATTTTTGCTTCTAATGCTGGCTTACCCAATGAAGCTCTATCTAACACGCTAATATTAACCACAGCGAGGTATCCATTACGTTTGATATCGTAGCTACGTGCGACTTTGGGTGTTAGGAATGTTGAGTTAAACGCGACATAGTGTACTTCGATATCTTTCATATTTTTAAACTGATCGGCGAAGCTTGGTAACGACAACAGGCTAATCAGTAATGCGGTAATCCATTTGCTCATTGTTACTTCCTCAAAGCACTTGTTATAAAACAACCATAGCTGCAATTTTACCTTGGTCAGGGGGTAAAAAATGCGTACTCAGTCGTTGGTATTAGTAAGTGTGGTACAAAATCGTAAATAAAAAGCCATCATAAGATGGCTTTAATTTCTGTCGGTATCTGGGTAGGCGATTCTATCCGAATTTGTTTGTGCCGTCCTAATTCACCTTTTTCTATGTGAACCAAGCCCTTAGCGATTTTAAACTGCTTGGCTAAGAACTTAGTTAGGTGTGCATTAGCTTTGCCATCGACAGGTGGAGCAGTAATGGCGATTTTTAGCTCTTCACCATGCAAGCCAACGATTTTATCGCGGCTAGCTTTAGGTTGAATATAGAGCTTCAGGATGATGTCCTCACCATCTTGCCAAACTGCAGCTGACATTATAGCTGGAACCAAATTGGACCAATGATATCGCCCATTAAGAAGTTCGCGAACTGCAAGCCGATAAATAACACCAGTACGCTTAAATCAAGACCACCAATAGCCGGAAGAATACGACGGATTGGAGCGCACATTGGCTCGGTCAGTTGATGGAATACGTACTCGATAGGGCTGCGGCCTTGGCTTACCCAGCTCAAAATTGCACGGATCAATAGTACCCAGAACAATAGGCCACCAGCGGCTTTGATTAATGATAGTAAGCCCAAGAATAAGAAGTCAGCGCTGAAAGAGACGGAACCGTTCGAAGCTATTAGGATAAGCACGACAAATTTAAGCACACACAACACGTAGGCAAACAACACGGTTGCTAGGTCAATATTCCCCACGGAAGGGATAACGCGGCGCAGTGGACCAATGACCGGCTGAGTCGCTTTTACTATAAATTGCGAGAATGGGTTGTAGAAGTCTGCGCGCGCAGCTTGCAACCAAATTCGCAAAATTACGACCATGATGTACAGGTCAAATAGGGTTGAGATGAGAAAACTCATTGAATTCATAAGGTACCCTTAACAAGTGATGGATGATACTAAACGGAGTTCATCCAAATAATTAAAACAGTTTTTCCATTTCTTCCGCGCGAGCCACAGCAGCTTGCATGGCTTTAGCGACAATATCTGAAAGTTGATGTTCGTTGAATGTACGCAGTGCTTCTGCCGTTGTCCCACCTTTCGATGTTACGTTCTCACGCAGGGTCGATAGCTCAGTTTCTGGGTTGCTAACCACCATACTGGCCGCGCCCAGTGCAGCTTGCTGAACCAATAGTCGAGCGGTCTCTTTATCAAAGCCTTGCGCAATCGCTTCTGCTTGCATCGCTTCCATAAACAGGAAGAAGTATGCTGGAGCACTGCCCGCTGCGGCAATCACATTATTGATGCCAGACTCTTGCTCAACCCAACATACTTTACCGACCGCTTCCATTAACTCTGCGGCAAAAGCTTTGTCGTGCTCGGTTACATGAGTTGGTGCGAACAACCCACTCATACCCAACCCAAGTTGTGATGGCGTATTTGGCATAACACGAACCAAGTTCAATTTGGTGGCTAGCATATCATCCAATCGTGAACAGTTGATGCCTGCGGCAATAGAAATCACCAGTTTATTAGTGAAATCGATCGATTGCAGTGGTTTACAGACATCCGCCATCATTTGCGGTTTTACAGACAATACCACCACATCCGCCTCGGTCGCAGCTTGGATGTTATCGCTGGTGGTACGGATGCCAAAATCTTGTTCTAGCAGAAGGCGGCGAGCCTCTGAAGGAGCCGTCGCGGTAATGTTTTGCGCTGGGTATCCGTTAGCAACCAAGCCGGAAACAATGGCTCTCACCATGTTGCCAGCACCAATGAAGGCGATTTTTTTATGTTCCATTTGTCTGATTTCCATCATGATATTTAGAATTTGTTGTGCGCTCAGGTGTATAATGGCGCCGCTGTTACTTACTGCTCCTATTGGCGAGTAAGATGATTGCGCATTTACGCTCTAACGATTGGCGACATAACTTATGTCGCGAGTGAGCGTTTTGTTGATTTAGCTGTAGTCTCGTGCGCCGAAAATAGCGGTTCCAATACGAACCATTGTACTACCAGCTTCGATTGCAGCGGTCATATCACCACTCATTCCCATTGATAATGTATCGATTTCTGGGAACTGTGCTTCGAGTGTTTGCTTCAACGTAGCCAACTTCTGAAATTCACGGAGTTGTGATTCGTAGTCAGACACGTTGGCAGGAATCGACATCAACCCTCTTAAAGTGAGGTTGGGTAGGCGAGAAATCAACTCCGCCAGCTCGAATACTTCCGCTTCAGTGACACCAGATTTAGATGTCTCACCACTGGTGTTAACCTGAATCAGAACTTGTAGCGGTTTAAGTTCGCTTGGCCGCTGATCATTCAGGCGTTGAGCAATCTTGGTTCGATCGATGGTGTGAACCCAATCGAAATGTTCAGCAACAAGTCGCGATTTATTTGATTGGATCGGGCCAATGAAGTGCCATTCGATTCGATTATCTGGATAATGCTCGGTAAAGTGCTGAACTTTACTGACGCCCTCTTGAACGTAGTTTTCACCAAAGGCGGTTTGTCCCGCTTGGTAGGCTTCGAGAATTGCCTCGACAGGTTTAGTTTTGCTTACCGCTAGAAGTTGCACTGACTCTGGAGTTCGACCACATTTTTGCTCGTCATATCGAATTTGAGAGGTGATATGTTCAATATTTTGTTGAATACTACTCATAGCTGTACTTTAGACTTAAGGATTTTAAATGGATATCACTGAGTTACTGGATTTTAGTGTAAAACATAATGCCTCGGATCTACATCTTTCTGCAGGTGTCCCACCAATGGTTCGTATTGATGGGGATGTGAGAAAACTAGGCATTCCAGCGTTTACACACCAAGAAGTGCATCGTTTGGTTTTCGAAATCATGAACGATGCCCAACGCAGTGAATTCGAAGAAAAACTCGAAGTCGATTTCTCTTTTGAGTTGCATAACGTTGGCCGTTTCCGTGTCAACGCTTTCAACCAATCTCGCGGTTGTGCGGCAGTATTCCGTACCATTCCAAGTAGCATTCCAACTCTGGAAGAGCTAGAAGCGCCAGAGATCTTCAAAAAAATTGCGAACGCTGAAAAAGGCTTAGTTCTGGTCACTGGCCCAACAGGTTCAGGTAAATCGACGACCTTAGCAGCCATTGTTGACTACATTAACCGTAATCACAACAAGCACGTACTCACAATTGAAGATCCGATTGAATTTGTTCACAACAACAATAAATGTTTGATCAACCAGCGTGAAGTTCACCGTGACACCCATAGTTTCCAAAATGCTTTGCGTAGTGCATTGCGCGAAGACCCAGACGTTATTCTGGTTGGTGAGATGCGTGACAAAGAAACCATCAGCCTTGCCTTAACGGCGGCAGAAACGGGTCACTTAGTTTTCGGGACGTTGCACACCAGCTCGGCGGCAAAAACCATTGACCGTATTATCGATGTGTTTCCTGGTAGTGATAAAGATATGGTTCGCTCGATGCTATCTGAGTCCCTTCGTTCGGTTATCGCGCAAAAGCTTCTGAAGCGTAATGGTGGTGGCCGTATTGCATGCCATGAAATTATGATGGCAACGCCTGCGATTCGCAACTTGATCCGCGAAGACAAAGTCGCGCAGATGTATTCGATCATTCAAACAGGTGCGGCTCACGGCATGCAAACCATGGAGCAAAATGCTCGTCAGTTAATGGCGCAAGGCATGGTTGCTCGTGAAGAGGTCGATAGTAAGATCGGATTAGAAGTGCAGCAATTCTCGTAACGTTCATACAGATAATGGTGAATACGGAAGATGGATCTAGATAAATTTCTCGAAGGCATGCTGGCGCTGAAAGCGTCGGATCTTTACATCACGGTTGGAGCGCCAATTCTATTTCGTGTGGATGGCGAATTGCGTCCGCAAGGGGAAAAACTTACCGAGAGCGATGTGGCTGCATTACTCGACAGCGCTATGGAACCAGATCGGCGTCAGGAATTTCGTAAAAGTCGCGAGTCGAATTTTGCCATTGTGAGAGATTGTGGTCGCTTCCGTGTGAGTGCCTTTTTTCAACGCGAGTTACCAGGCGCAGTGATTCGTCGTATTGAAACTAATATTCCTACTTTTGAGCAGTTAAAGTTACCGTTAGTGTTGCAAGATTTGGCGATAGCTAAGCGTGGTTTGGTGCTGGTGGTCGGTGCTACTGGTTCGGGTAAATCGACCACTATGGCGGCGATGACAGGCTATCGAAACAGCAATAAAACCGGGCACATTTTGACGGTCGAAGATCCGATCGAGTTCGTGCATGAACACAAGCGCTGTATCGTGACTCAACGTGAAGTTGGGTTAGATACGGAAAGCTATGAAGTTGCGCTTAAAAACTCGCTGCGCCAAGCACCAGATATGATTTTGATTGGTGAGATCCGTAGCCGTGAAACAATGGAATACGCGATGACCTTCGCCGAAACGGGTCACCTGTGTATGGCAACGTTGCACGCCAACAATGCAAACCAAGCTTTAGAGCGCATTCTTCACTTGGTACCGAAAGATCAAAAAGAACAATTCTTGTTCGACTTGTCGATGAATCTGAAAGGCGTGGTTGGTCAGCAGCTGATCCGAGATAAAAATGGGCAGGGACGTCATGGTGTATTTGAGATCTTGCTAAATAGCCCACGTGTGTCGGATTTGATTCGTCGCGGAGATTTACATGAGTTGAAGTCAACCATGGCTCGCTCAAATGAGTTTGGTATGCTGACGTTCGATCAATCTCTTTATAAGTTAGTGATGCAAGGTAAGATCAGCGAAGAGGATGCACTACATAGTGCCGACTCGGCGAATGATCTGCGCTTGATGTTGAAAACGCAGCGTGGTGAAGCATTCTCTACGGGCAGTTTGGCAAACGTTAAGATCGATATGGATTAATCCAATCCAGAAACAAAAAAGGTTGGCAGGAGCCAACCTTTTTTCATTGTGCTTGAAGTGTTTACTCACCCCAAAGGGCTTCAAACCAGCTTTCTAGAATCACCACCGCTGACTGGCAGTCAACATTACCTTTCGATAGGGCTTTGTAGCCGCCCATGCTGAACAACTCCGCACGAGCTTCTGCAGTAGATAAACGCTCATCATGCAGTTCAACTGGCAATCCGTATCGGCCTTGCAGACGCTTAGCAAATTTTCGTGCACGAGGGGTTATGGTCTCAAGGTCTTTACCATGCAGATCGGTCGGTAAACCGACCACTAGCAAATCTGGTTGCCACTCTTTGATTTGCTTTTCGATATCGTCCCAGTTTGGAATACCGTCATTGGCTTTAAAGGCTTTTAATGGGGAAGCTGTACCAGTAATTTCTTGGCCAATAGCGCTACCAATGCTTTTGGTTCCAAAGTCAAAAGCCATAATTGTGCGTGACATAAGGTGTCTCTATCTAATGTAACTGTATATTTGGACTAAGCATGTCCAGAGTCTGCTGAAAGGTGACTTGGGTCGATACCCAGCTTTTCGACCGCTTTCTTCCAACGCTCGTTGATTGGTGTATTAAAGATAATTTCAGGCGTCGCTTCAATGGTGAGCCAAGAGTTTTCGACCAGCTCACTTTCTAATTGGCCTGCACTCCAACCGGAGTAGCCCAGTGCCACTAGGTAATCACTTGGTTCTGCTTCTGTTCCTAACACCGAAAGAATATCACGCGAAGTGGTTACCGCGAGGTCATCGGTCATTTGGACGCTGGACTCGTAGTAATCTTTGGGTTTATGCAAAATAAAACCACGATCTTCCGAGATTGGGCCGCCATTGTAGACTGGTCTATCTAGACTGGCTTCAAATAGGCGCGGGTGTACTGGCTGAACTTCCACCTGCTTGAGCATGTTGCCGACGGTGATATCAACAGGAGCATTGATCATCAGCCCCATAGCGCCGTCTTCGTTGTGCTCACAAACGTAGATCACGCTGTTTTGAAAGTACGGATCTTTCATCCCAGGCATGGCAACCAAAAAGTGATTTGTGAGATTCATACTCATATTGACCCTTAACTCTCGTAAATGCCCTTAAGCAAACATCATACAATTTACCATCTAGGTATGTGCATGAGTTTGCTTAAGTTAATGTACTACGCTCTCTATTAACTGTAATACAGTTTGAGTTATTCGCCTTTTACTCGACGCTCAATCGCATCCATCAGCTTGCCTGTGATTGAGATATCAAAAGCTGCTTCAATTTCGCGAATACAGGTTGGGCTGGTGACGTTGATTTCTGTTAGCTTGTCGCCAATTACGTCAAGGCCAACAAAGATAAGGCCTTTTTCTTTCAGTGTCGGAGCAACGGTTTGCGCAATTTTGAGGTCGGTTTCGCTTAGCGGACGAGCTTCACCAGTACCACCAGCGGCTAGGTTGCCGCGCGTTTCGCCTTTAGCAGGAATGCGTGCTAGACAGTAAGGCATAGGTTCGCCATCTACCACTAGGATACGTTTGTCACCGTTGCTGATATCTGGCACGAAGGTTTGCGCCATTGCGTAGTTTTGACCGTGGTTAGTCAATGTCTCGATGATCACAGAGACGTTTGGATCGTTTTCCTTCACACGGAAGATGGACGCGCCACCCATACCATCAAGTGGTTTCAGGATGACATCACCATGTTTTTCACGAAATTCTTTAATTTTTTCTGCTTTTCGCGTCACGATCGTTGTAGGTGTCAGCTCTGGGAACCATGCTGTAAACAGCTTTTCGTTACAATCACGTAAGCTTTGAGGCTTGTTAACGATCAGTGCACCTTGTTCTTCTGCACGCTCAAGAATGTAAGTCGCGTAGATGTATTCAGTATCAAACGGAGGATCTTTACGCATTAGCACCGCGTCTAGCTCAGACAGTTCGATAGTTTGCTCTGATTTGAACTCGTACCAACCGTTTGGATCTTCTTTTAGTTCCACCACTTTAGTATCTGCAATGGCAACGCCTTGATCGAGATGCAGATCATTCATTTCCATGTAGTGGATTTCATAGCCGCGTCGTTGCGCTTCAAGCATCATGGCAAAGCTAGAGTCTTTTTTGATGTTAATGGACGAGATTGGGTCCATTACGATACCGAGTTTGATCATTATTTTTCTCCGTTTAACCAAGATCGCCGAAACGAACTTGTAAGGCTGTAATTGCTGTCAGAGCCGCTGTTTCGGTACGCAGAACGCGAGGGCCGAGTAGCGTTTCTTCAAATTGGTATTCTCGAGTCATCTCGATTTCTTCAGACGATAAACCGCCTTCAGGACCGATCAGTAGGCGCACTTTTTCAACCGGGGTTGGCAAAGTGTTGATTGAGTATTTAGCACGAGGGTGAAGGTTAAGCTTTAAACCATCGTACTCTTCTTTACACCACTCTTCCAAGCTCATAATTGGACGAATTTCGGGCACGACATTACGCCCACATTGCTCACAGGCACTGATGGCGATTTTCTGCCATTGCGCGAGTTTTTTCTCAAAACGCTTTTGGTCAAGCTTGACGCCACAACGTTCAGAAATCAGAGGAGTGATGGTATTGACGCCAAGTTCAACAGACTTTTGGATGGTGAACTCCATCTTATCGCCACGTGAAATGACTTGACCAAGGTGCAGATCTAAAGGGGATTCAATACTGCTTTCTACACGCTCGGTGATGTTAACCAAAACTGATTTCTTGCTGACTTCACTGATAACCGCTGGGAACTCTGCGCCACTGCCGTCAAAAAGTAGAACGTCTTGGCCTTCTTTCATGCGCAAAACACGACCGATATGGCCTGCTGCGTCGTCACTTAAAGCAAGTGAGCCAAGTTGATGAATGGTTTCTGGATGATAAATTCGAGGGGTACGCATGAGATTTCCAGCAAGAGAATAAACTTAAACCCTAACATGGATGCTTTGCACCGAAAAAACAAGGGGCAAGAAGCGTTTCAATATCAGTAATTGAAACGCTTCGAGGTCGGAGGTTACAGTGCGCGGCAGGCTTCTTGAACAAATGGGTTGTGATTGCCCTGTACTTTTGCAATGCGCTCGTCACGCTCACATTCCCATTTATCGGCAGGATAGGTTTTGTTCCAAGCACTCATTAATTGCGTTTGCTGCTTCGACAGTTTGAAACCGTACTCTTTGCTCATGTATAGATAGGTACGAGCAATTGAACCACGCGCACGGTCTGGTGGCATGACTTTACGCTGCTTAAAGTTCACTTGCATCTCACAGCGACCATAACTCACGCCATCCATACCGTTCCATTGGCTGAAGTTGTAGTTCGAACGGTCACCGTTTACTTCACCAATAGCAGGAGTTAGGTTGTGCAAGTCTGCTTCCATCAAACGAAAAGTTTTGTCTTTTTTCTTACAGTTTTTACGTCCGCCATCTTGCCAGCATTGACGCTGGTGGCCAAATTGCCACGCAGGAACAATGTGCTCCCATTCGATTCGTGCAGCCCGTTTTTCTTGTTTACGGACTTGGTAACCGCAAGAGGCTAAATCGGGTAAGCCTTTCTTGCCTTGCCATTGAATGTTACAGCCACAGTAGAAGCTTGTTGGGTGGTCTTGATAAATTTTGACCGCCTCACGTTTGGCTGCAGAGAATGAGCTCGGTGGCGCGGCAATCGCAGTGCTAGAAAGCGCGATAAGCAACAGAGAGAATAAGTATTTCATGATAAAAGTCTTTATAAAGTATGGCTTTATTCATGATAACACGCATAAAATAGCTTTAGTGATGAGTAAGTTAACAATAAGTGGGGAAGGGAAGGTTTTGATCAACTCGATCTTTGTTTTGGGAACGCAAGTAACACTATGAGGTAAGGGCTACGATAATTGAATGCCGGTGAAGTTAAGTGGTTGGCGGCATTTTTGACAAGAGTACGTCGCCTCTTTGCGCAGCACTTTATTATGACGGCGAATCGATAGAGGGTAGGTCATACAACCACAACGATACTCAAAGGTTTTACCTTGAACGGATTTTACTTCAAAGCTGTGAGTGGTTTTGGCTGGTACGTTAAATACGGCTTCCATGACGCCTTTCCATTCTTTACCGTGAGGCCTAACTCGCCCGTAAACCTGATAAGTAATCAGGTGTGCTACTTCATGAGGAATGACTTCATCTAAGAATGCTTGGGTGTTTTCGCGAAATAAAACAGGGTTTAGGCGTACTTGATTTAATTGAAGGTAGGCTTTTCCTGCCGCTTTCCCACGGACGTCGAAGGTGATTGTTGGAATCGGGAAAGAACGTTTGAAAGCTTGTTCCGCCATCGCGATACATCCCGCCATCACTTGCTTGGCTTTATAGCTGAGTTCTATATCCACAATTCACCTCGATAAATCAAATAAAAAAGCCCCCGCATTGCGAGGGCCAGATCATAGCATCAGTTAATTATGGTGTGTGTTTTTTCTTGATGGTGGCATGGTAAGCGTGCCATGTACCGTAGCCTAGAATTGGCATGGTAAACAACATTCCGATCCCGTAGGTCGCAAAGCCGATAAGAATACCGCCACAGATGATCGCTGCCCAAACAATCATTGCTGGAATGTTGGATTTCACGGCATTAAAGCTGGTAAACACAGCGGTCATCATGTCTACGCGACGCTCCATCATGAGCGGAATAGAAAAGGCTGAAATGCTAAACACCACACAAGCCAAAACAAAGCCAACTAAAGAGCCGATGACAAGGAAGGGTAGGAACTCACTTAAAGGTGCCCCTTGAACAGAAGGGTAGAGTGCATGAAGTAGAGCGGCAATGCGCATCCAAAATATCATACACACTGCGAGTAACACGGCGAACGCCCATTGAGATGTTGAGTTACGACCGATCGCTTTCATTGAATGGAACAAGCTTGCTTTGTGTCCGCGCTCTCTCTCCCAACTGGCATCATACAAGCCCAGCGCGAGAAACGGACCGATTAACATGTAAACAATCAAACTGGGCATGACGACCAAGTGTGTGCCTTGCCACTGTACGAGCAAAACAATGCCTATTGCAGCTGCCATAAAACAGATGCCATAGAAAGCACTAATAAGCGGCATTCGCACGAAATCATGCAGACCTAATGCGAGCCAATGAAAAGGTGCAGAAAGATTAACCGTATTGCACGGTATGGTTCTGGCGTATTCGTTGTCTGGCACTTCCTTTCGCTTGTTGTGGAAGTCCGATGGATTAACAGTTCGAGGCATAACTCCTCCTTGATTTATTCCCACATTATCCGCTTATACCAACTGACAGCGGTTTTTGTTCAGTCAAACTTGAAGCGACTTTTTCAAGTTTACATCTGAGCATTGGCTTAGTTTGGTATCGGCCATAAAGATGCCGACTCATGTCTTTACTTAAGTGTTGCTTCCACAGTCGCCAGCATCCGACGTCTCTATTTAAATTGGAGTTAACAATATTTTAACTATTGGCGGAGATGGGATAATTTACAAATAATTGCTTAAAATTTATTCGGTATAAAAATGAGGGAGAAATAGGACTGCTTTGTGGGGCAGGGCGGTATGAGCCGAAATGGCTGGATAAAAGTTGCTGAAAATAAAAAGCCCCCGCCATAGGCGAGGGCTTGATTGATTCTTGCTTGGCTTGATTATTTGATGCCAGCGAAATCGCGTAGAAGTGCAGCTTTGTCTGTCGCTTCCCACGGGAATTCTTCACGACCGAAGTGACCGTAAGCCGCTGTCTTCTTGTAGATAGGTTGAAGAAGGTTAAGCATTTCTTGTAGACCGTATGGACGTAGGTCGAAGAATTGACGAACCGCTTCAATGATGATGTCGTGAGATACTTTCTCAGTACCGAACGTTTCCACCATGATAGACGTTGGATCAGCAACACCGATTGCGTAAGAAAGTTGGATCTCACAACGGTCAGCCATGCCTGCCGCTACGATGTTTTTCGCTACGTAGCGTGCTGCGTATGCTGCACTACGGTCAACTTTTGATGGATCTTTACCAGAAAACGCACCGCCACCGTGACGAGCTGCGCCGCCGTAGGTATCTACGATGATCTTACGACCAGTTAGGCCACAGTCACCCATAGGACCACCGATTACGAAGCGACCGGTTGGGTTAATGAAGAAGTTTGTTTCTTTGTTGATCCACTCAGAAGGTAGCACTGGCTTAATGATCTCTTCCATTACCGCTTCACGCAGGTCTGAAGTTGAGATTGAGTCACAGTGTTGAGTTGAAAGAACAACCGCGTCGATACCAACGATGTTACCTTGATCGTATTGGAATGTTACCTGAGATTTTGCATCAGGACGCAACCAAGGTAGTGTGCCGTTTTTACGAACTTCTGCTTGCTTTTGAACAAGACGGTGAGAGTAAGTAATTGGCGCTGGCATTAGTACTTCAGTTTCGTTACAAGCGTAACCAAACATGATGCCTTGGTCGCCTGCACCTTGTTCTTTAGGGTCAGCTTTATCAACACCTTGGTTGATATCTGGCGACTGTTTACCGATTGTGTTTAGTACCGCACAAGAATCTGCGTCAAAGCCCATATCTGAATGTACGTAGCCGATTTCACGAACGGTTTCACGAGTTAACTCTTCGATGTCTACCCATGCTGAAGTCGTGATTTCACCACCCACCATTACCATACCGGTTTTAACGTAAGTCTCACATGCAACACGAGCCTTTGGATCTTGCTCTAGAATCGCGTCAAGAACCGCATCAGAAATCTGGTCTGCAATTTTATCTGGATGACCTTCTGATACTGACTCAGAAGTAAACAGGTGCTTAGCCATGTTAGCTCCACTATATCTGGTTTAAAACTGGGGAATGATAAACTCTCCAGCGCAAATTAATACTAATTTTTGTAGGTGTATCTACATCTAGACGTCTATTCTAAATTTGATTGCTCGAATTACAAGCTCTTTTTTGGTTTTTGTTATAACCAAACGTTTGCCTGATTTATTGATAATTTTAAGAACCTCGAACGATTTGGCGCGAAAGGTGCAATATTTGTGAGGTTTTGGACTGGAAAACGTTTGCACACCCAACAGGGCTTTGAGAGAATTATGACCTACTTTTCGTTTCGCTTAATGTACTCAGGAGCAGACATGTCGTCTCGTAAACATCTTGCCAATGCAATTCGTGCTCTAAGCATGGATGGTGTTCAACAAGCTAACTCAGGCCACCCAGGCGCACCAATGGGTATGGCTGATATCGCTGAAGTTCTTTGGCGCTCTCACCTAAACCATAACCCTTCAAACCCAGAGTGGGCCGACCGCGATCGCTTTGTGCTGTCAAACGGTCATGGGTCAATGCTTATTTACTCTCTACTGCACTTAAGCGGTTACGAGCTATCTATTGACGATCTGAAAAACTTCCGTCAATTGCACTCAAAAACCCCAGGTCACCCAGAGTACGGCTACGCGCCTGGTATCGAGACAACAACTGGTCCTCTAGGTCAAGGCATCACTAACGCTGTTGGTATGGCGATCGCAGAGAAAGCACTAGCGGCACAGTTCAACAAAGAAGGTCACGATATCGTTGACCACTTTACGTATGTGTTCATGGGTGACGGCTGTCTAATGGAAGGCATCTCGCATGAAGCATGCTCTCTTGCTGGGACGTTAGGTCTAGGCAAACTGATCGCGTTCTGGGATGACAACGGCATTTCTATCGACGGTCACGTTGAAGGCTGGTTCTCTGACGATACACCTAAGCGTTTTGAAGCGTACGGCTGGCATGTAATCCCAGCAGTCGATGGTCACGACTCAGACGCGATCAACGCAGCAATTGAAGCAGCAAAAGCGGACCCACGTCCTACGCTTATCTGTACCAAAACAATTATCGGTTTCGGTTCTCCTAACAAGTCTGGTTCGCACGACTGTCACGGTGCACCACTAGGTCACGATGAAATCCAAGCGGCTCGCGAATACCTAGGTTGGGAGTACGGCCCATTTGAGATCCCGGCAGATGTTTACGCTGAGTGGGATGCAAAAGAAGCGGGCGCCGCGAAAGAAGCAGCTTGGAATGAAAAATTCGAAGCATACGCTGCAGCTTACCCTGCAGAAGCGGCAGAGCTTAAACGACGTCTAAACGGCGAACTTCCTGCACAGTGGGAAGAAAAAGCGAACCAAATCATTGCCGATCTTCAAGCAAACCCAGCGAACATTGCATCACGTAAAGCATCGCAAAATGCACTAGAAGCGTTTGGTCAAATGCTTCCTGAGTTTATGGGTGGTTCTGCTGACCTAGCGCCTTCTAACCTGACCATGTGGTCTGGTTCTAAGTCTCTAGAAATGGAGGACTTCTCTGGCAACTACATCCACTACGGTGTGCGTGAATTCGGTATGACCGCTATCATCAACGGTATCGCATTGCACGGTGGTTTCGTTCCTTACGGCGCAACATTCCTAATGTTCATGGAATATGCTCGTAACGCAATGCGTATGGCTGCGCTGATGAAAATTCAGAACATCCAAGTTTACACGCATGATTCGATCGGTCTTGGCGAAGATGGCCCAACTCACCAACCTGTTGAGCAAATGGCGTCTCTACGTGTAACTCCAAACATGAGCACATGGCGCCCATGTGACCAAGTTGAGTCTGCAGTTGCATGGAAACTAGCGATTGAACGTAAAGATGCACCAACTGCACTTATCTTCTCTCGTCAAAACCTAGCGCAACAAGAGCGTACTGCTGAACAAGTCGCAGACATCGCGAAAGGTGCTTACATCCTGAAAGATAGCGAAGGTAAGCCTGAGCTAATCCTTATCGCAACAGGTTCTGAGGTTGAGCTTGCAGTGAAAGCCGCTGAGCAACTAACTTCAGAAGGCAAGAAAGTACGCGTTGTTTCAATGCCATCAACAGATGCATTCGACAAACAAGACGCCGCTTACCGTGAATCTGTACTGCCATCAGACGTAACGGCACGTATCGCTATTGAAGCGGGCATTGCTGATTTCTGGTACAAGTACGTTGGCTTTGACGGTCGCATCATCGGTATGACAACATTCGGTGAATCCGCACCTGCTGGTCAGCTATTCGAAATGTTTGGCTTCACGACTGAAAACGTAGTGAACACAGCAAAAGAATTGCTAGCGTAATTGCAGGACCGTCTAAACAGTCGAACGTAAACGACAACTGTTAGATGCTAAAGTTAGAAAGGCCATCATTATGATGGCCTTTTTATTTTTGTCAGGTTTTCCAACCTTGTGGAATGCTTTGATGAATGCAGTCTAAAAGTACGGATAAGCGCAGTGGTGGTCGTCCTGCTGGTGTATAGCAGTTAATGGAAATAGGCTCAGAAAGCCAACCTTCTAAGCAAGGTGTGATTCGCCCTGGGTGATGTTTCTCATAGCCGCATGCTGTCCAAGTCGGCAGCAGTCCAATACCATGACCATTCGCGATACTGTCTATTTGCATTGCTATGTTGTCGCTGTATAGGCGACTAACAAAGGGTTCTAAAAAGAACTCACCGTGTTGAGGGTGTGCTAGCATCAATCCATTTTCTTGCACTGAACCAAAATCGATCCATGGATGTGCTTCAAGTTCTTTGGGGTGCGGTATAGGCCCATGTTGTTTTAGATAATTTGGAGAGGCAAAAGGGGTATAGCGAAATACCCCCAGCACTTCTTTTCGCCAGTCTAGCTCTTTACGTTCACCGAGCCAGATGAACAAATCTGGGTCATGATGCGCCTCAGAAAAGTCACTGGTAAGTTGAACTCTAACATCGGGATTATCAGCAAGAAAACGATTGAGTACGCCGCCGAGCCAGCTTCTAACTAAGGCAGTGTGACAAACAATATGCAGTGGCCCTGAAACTTGGTTCGTTAAACCTTGAAGTGCATCATAACTCTCTTCACTTAACTCAAGAATCTGGCGGCTGTAGTGGGCAAAGATTTCTCCAGCTCTTGTCAGAACTAATCGATTACCTTGTCTGGCGGTTAGAGCCTGACCGAAGTCTTCTTCTAATTGTGCCAAGCGACGACTTAGCGTTGATTTTGGCTGATTAAGGGCTTTAGCAGCGGCTGTCAAACTTTTATGCTGATTGAGCGCATCAAAGGCTCTAATTGATGCTAAGTCGTGCATATTTATTTTACTCCTTACTGCGTTATGTACGAGTTCCATAAATGGAAAGAACCGTTCCATAACTCTCACTATGCATCTCATTCTATTTGTGAATAATTCACTTTCGAAAATAATAATCATTATCAATTATGGAGATGTAGATGTCTACTCTTAGACTGCCAGTTATTACCGCAACTGGTATTTTAGCCTTCGTCAGTGTCCCTCATGTTTTTGCCAATGATGCAGTTTCTAAAATGGAAACAGTGGTTGTAACTGCATCAAGCTACGAGCAATCTCAAGCGGACGCGCCTGCAAGTATTAGTGTGATTTCACGTGAGGAGTTGGACTCTCGTTATTACCGCGATGTGACTGATGCACTAAAAAGTGTACCAGGTGTTGTCGTGACAGGTGGTGGTGATACCACCGACATTAGTATCCGTGGTATGGGTTCTAAATACACTTTGATACTGGTCGATGGTAAGCGTCAAAGCACGCGTGAAACTCGTCCAAATAGTGACGGTCCTGGTATCGAACAAGGTTGGTTACCTCCTCTTCAAGCGATTGAGCGAATCGAAGTTATTCGTGGCCCAATGTCGACGCTTTATGGTTCTGATGCGATTGGTGGTGTGATTAACGTCATCACACGAAAAGATGCGCTAGAGTGGACGGGTAATGTTCAACTGGGCACGGTACTACAAGAGAATAGCCGCTCAGGTGGAGAGCAGAGCGCGAATTTTTTCGTTAATGGTCCGTTGGCTGAAAATTTATCTCTCCAAGTATATGGTCAGTACACAACCAGAGAAGAAGATGACATCGAATACGGTTATGAAGATAAAGATATGCAGAGTATCTCTTCAAAACTGACTTACCAGATTAATGAGCGCCACTCGGTGCAATTAGAAGGTGGCACGTCGGCACAAAGTCGTCGTGGTAATGTGGGCCTTTCAGTGCCGACCACTGGGTGTCGTGGTGGGTGTGAAGACTCACTGAATGAATATCGTCGTAATTACGTAACGGTAAGCCACAACGGTGATTGGGATTCGATTGGTACTTCAGATACTTACTTACAGCGTGAAGAGAGCGAGAACAAATCTCGTGAGATGACGATCACCAACACCACGTTCAAATCGAGCTTGGTGACTGGTATTGGAAACCATACGTTGACGACGGGTGTGGACGCCACTCATGCAGAGCTTGAGGATTTCACCTCCAACAAAGCGTCGTCGAAGACTGAAACATCGAATACGCAGTGGGCTGTTTTCATTGAAGATGAATGGAGAATCGCTGATCCGTTTAGCGTTACGCTTGGCGGCCGTCTAGATCATGACGAAAACTATGGCGCGCATTTTAGTCCGCGTGTTTACGGTGTATGGCGAGTTGACCCGTCTTGGACGGTGAAAGGCGGTGTGGCAACAGGTTTCCGTTCTCCACAATTACGTGAAATTACTCCTGGCTGGGCGCAAGTCAGTGGTGGCGGTAATATCTACGGTAACCCAGATCTTGACCCTGAAACGTCGCTAAACAAAGAAATCAGCGTCTTGTATCAAGGTGATTCTGGCTTAGATGTCTCTTTGACAGCGTTCCATAACGAATTCAAAGATAAGATCACACGTGTTGTTTGTCCAGACACTATCTGTACTGATGGTCCAAACCAATGGGGCGCAGATCCAACGTACCGTATTAACGTGGATGAAGCCGTCACACAAGGTATTGAAGCGACCTTAGCATCGCCGTTAACGGAAACCATTTACCTTAGCTCGAGCTACACATTTACCGACTCAGAGCAAAAAACAGGTGAATACAAAGGCATGCCGCTGCAGCAGTTACCAAAGCATCTGTTTAATGTGGATGTGACTTGGCAAACGACAACAGATCTAGAGAGCTGGGCGAAAGTCACGTACCGAGGTAAAGAAATGGATCCGGTTACTGGCCCATCAAGAAACAGTATTGTAGAACCAGCTTATACCTTTGTGGACGCCGGTGTGACATACCAGTTAACCGACAATACTCGTATTAAAGGCGCTATCTATAACTTGCTGGACGAGGAAATCAGTTACGAAGAATACGGATATATTGAAGATGGTCGTCGCTACTGGTTAGGTTTAGACGTCGCATTTTAATTATCTATCGTTGTAATAAGGTCGAGCATAGTCTCGACCTTTTTTAATCCTGCTTTACTTTGATTCAACAGGTGCGTTTGTCAGCCTGATCAGGTAGTATCTGTGACACGAAATTTTTGGTAGGGCGAAGGATAAATGCTAAAGGTTGCGATCAATGGATTTGGACGTATAGGTCGTAATGTTCTGCGAGCGGTGTATGAAAGCGGAAAACACCAGCAGATCAAGGTTGTGGCGGTTAACGAACTAGCACAGCCAGAGGCGATGGCACACCTACTGCAATATGACACCAGTCATGGTCGCTTTGGTAAAAAAATTTCCCATGACCAAGAACATTTGCATGTTCATCATGACAGCGGTGAATATGATTCCATTCGCATTCTCCACCTCTCCGAAATCGAATTACTTCCTTGGCGTGATTTAGAAGTTGATATCGTCTTGGATTGCACTGGTGTATTTGGTTCGCAAGCGGATGGGCAAGCGCATATAGAAGCTGGCGCGAAGAAAGTACTGTTTTCGCACCCGGGCGCAAACGACCTAGATAATACGATTATCTATGGCGTGAACCACGAAACTCTGAAAGACGAGCACCGTGTTGTCTCCAATGGTTCTTGCACCACCAACTGTATCGTTCCCATCATAAAAGTATTAGACGAAGCCTTCGGCATAGAGTCTGGCACCATTACGACAATTCATTCGTCCATGAACGATCAACAAGTAATCGATGCGTATCATAACGACTTACGCCGTACCCGCGCTGCAAGCCAATCTATTATTCCGGTGGACACTAAGTTGCATAAGGGGATTGAAAGAATCTTCCCGAAATTTTCCAACAAATTCGAAGCAATTTCTGTTCGTGTTCCAACGGTTAACGTCACTGCAATGGATTTAAGTGTCACAATTAGTACAAATGTGAAAGTTAATGACGTAAATCAAACCATTGTTAACGCATCTCAGTGTACATTACGTAACATTGTTGACTATACTGAATCGCCACTCGTTTCCATCGACTTTAACCACGACCCCCATAGTGCGATTGTGGATGGAAGCCAGACTAGAGTGAGTAACGGGCAACTCGTAAAAATGCTCGTTTGGTGCGACAACGAATGGGGCTTTGCTAACCGGATGCTGGATACTGCCTTAGCAATGCAAGCTTCTTCGCAAGTGGAACAGTAATGACGAAGAAGTGATGGAGAATTTTTATTTCTAGCCTTGAAATAAATCCATAATATCTCCATATCTATAACCAGTTTGAAGAATTAACAGGCTTGGCAGGGTTGCCGAGTTTTCAAAAACTTTAATTATTAAATATTTGAGAGGACACATCATGTCTGTAATCAAGATGACTGACCTGGATCTTGCAGGTAAACGTGTATTTATCCGTGCTGACCTAAACGTGCCAGTAAAAGACGGTAAAGTAACTTCGGATGCACGTATCATCGCATCTCTTCCAACTATTAAGCACTGCCTAGAAGCAGGCGCTAAAGTAATGGTTACGTCTCACCTAGGTCGCCCAACTGAAGGTGAATACGCTGAAGAGTTCTCTCTACAACCAGTTGTTAACTACCTAAACGACGCACTAGATTGCGAAGTGAAGCTAGCAAAAGACTACCTAGATGGCCTAGAGCTAAATGCGGGTGAACTTGTTGTTCTTGAAAACGTTCGCTTCAACAAAGGCGAAAAGAAAAACGACGAAGAGCTATCTAAGAAATACGCAGCACTATGTGACGTATTCGTAATGGACGCATTCGGTACGGCTCACCGTGCTCAAGCATCTACTCACGGCGTTGGCATGCACGCAGACGTAGCATGTGCTGGTCCTCTACTAGCGAACGAACTGGAAGCGCTAGGCAAAGCAATGGACAAGCCAGCTCGTCCAATGGTTGCTATCGTAGGTGGTTCAAAAGTTTCTACTAAGCTAACTGTTCTTGAGTCTCTATCTAAAATCGCTGACCAACTCGTTGTTGGTGGTGGTATTGCTAACACATTCATCGCAGCTGCTGGCCACAACGTTGGTAAGTCTCTATACGAAGCAGACCTAGTTGAAACAGCTAAGAAGCTAATGGACGAGTGTGCAATTCCAGTAGCAACAGACGTTGCATGTGCGAAAGCATTCGACGAGAACGCAGAAGCTGAAATTAAGCACGTTTCTGAAGTACAAGACGACGACATGATCTTCGACCTTGGTCCAGATTCAACTGCTGAACTAGCTGAAATCCTTAAAAACGCTAAGACTATCCTATGGAATGGTCCAGTAGGCGTATTCGAATTCAAGAACTTCGAAGCAGGTACTAAAGGTATCTCTGAAGCTATCGCAGCTTCTGAAGGCTTCTCTGTTGCAGGCGGTGGTGACACGCTAGCAGCTATCGACAAGTTCGGTATCAAAGCGGATGTATCTTACATCTCTACTGGCGGTGGCGCTTTCCTTGAGTTCGTAGAAGGTAAAGTTCTTCCAGCAGTAGAAATGCTAGAAGCACGCGCTAAGTAATTAAAGCAAAGCGGGGGAGTGATTCTCCCGCTTTCTTGTTTGCTGCAACGTGTGAGGAACTCTGCTAGAATAGCCTCAGTTGTGAGCAAACGTTTGCAAGATTTTCAACTTAACAAGTTTTGTTTAAAAACGACAGATAAATAGGATTACATCCATGTCTAAGATCTTCGACTTCGTAAAACCAGGTGTTATCTCTGGCGATGACGTTCAGAAAGTATTTGAAGTTGCAAAAGAAAACAGCTTTGCACTTCCAGCAGTAAACTGTGTGGGTACTGACTCTGTAAACGCAGTACTTGAAGCAGCTGCAAAAGTTAAAGCTCCAGTTATCGTTCAGTTCTCTAACGGTGGCGCTGCTTTCTTTGCTGGTAAAGGTCTAAAACTTGAAGGTCAAGAAGCTCAAATCCTAGGTGCTGTTGCTGGTGCGAAATACGTTCACGCTGTAGCTGAAGCTTACGGTGTTCCAGTAATCCTACACACTGACCACGCAGCTAAGAAACTACTTCCTTGGATCGACGGTCTACTAGACGCTGGTGAAGAGTACTTCGCGCAAACTGGTAAGCCACTATTCTCTTCTCACATGATCGACCTTTCTGAAGAGTCTCTAGAAGAGAACATCGAAATTTCTGCTAAGTACCTAGAGCGCATGGCTAAAATGAACATGACTCTAGAAATCGAACTAGGTTGTACTGGTGGTGAAGAAGACGGCGTTGACAACTCTGATATGGATGCGTCTGAGCTATACACTTCTCCAGAAGACGTTGCATACGCATACGAGAAACTAAGCGCAATCAGCCACCGTTTCACTATCGCAGCATCTTTCGGTAACGTACACGGCGTATACAAGCCAGGTAACGTTGTACTAACTCCAACTATCCTACGTGATTCTCAAGCGCACGTTTCTGAGAAATTCGGTCTTCCAGCGAACTCTCTAAACTTCGTATTCCACGGTGGTTCAGGTTCTTCTCTAGAAGAAATCCGTGAATCTATCGGCTACGGTGTAATCAAAATGAACATCGATACTGATACACAGTGGGCTACTTGGGATGGTATCCGTAAGTTCGAAGCTGAAAACCACGATTACCTACAAGGTCAGATCGGTAACCCAACTGGTGAAGATGCACCAAACAAGAAGTACTACGATCCACGCGTATGGCTACGTGCAGGCCAAGCTTCAATGGTTACTCGTCTAGAGCAAGCATTTGCTGACCTTAACGCAGTTGACGTACTATAATCGTTACTGATTAAGTTACTTAAAAACCCGCTCTTTGAGCGGGTTTTTTTATGTCTATCACTTTCTTCCCCGCTGCTTTCTCCCGATATTTTTATGCGTTAGATTGTATTTGCTAGTGAGATATCTCACCTTTAACGTTTTTTTAAAGAAAACATGGGAATATCAGTCTTAAGAGTGGCGAAATCAGAGTGCATTGCGTAACCTGTAACAAGTCAGTGTCAGAAAGCTCTGATAAAGTCTTGTTTTGCATATCTTTGCGAAACTCTGACTTTGAAAAAAGCCAGAGTTGGGATATTGTGCCAAAAATCTGACACTGTTCAGTGGAGCAATAGGGATGTTGTTTTAGAAAAGAGCCTTTAAAAAACAAGGTTCATAAATTAACGGCAATTGGATTTATATCTCTTTATTTTTGAGGATAAGAATTATGGCAGGTGAATCGGTGGGTATCGATACCACTTTAACGGATGGTCTAACTCAGGCTGAAACTTGGCTGACAAACAATTCAGATCTACTGGTTCAGTACGGTGTGAACATTATCTCTGCGCTGCTTATTCTGTTTATCGGTAATCTTATCGTTAAGGCAGTCGCTGGTAGTGTTTCTAAAGTACTAGAAAAGAAAAACATGGATAAGGCCGTCGTTGAATTTATTCACGGTCTTGTTCGTTACTTGCTATTTGTAATCGTGCTAATCGCGGCTCTTGGTCGATTAGGAGTTCAAACCGCTTCTGTTGTTGCTGTGATTGGTGCGGCAGGTCTTGCTGTTGGTCTTGCACTACAAGGTTCACTATCAAACTTTGCAGCAGGCGTACTTATTGTTGCGTTCCGTCCATTCAAATCAGGCGACTACGTAGAAATCGGTGGTGTAGCGGGTAGTGTTGAAGCAATTCAAATCTTCCAAACAGTTCTAAAAACACCAGACAACAAAATGGTTGTTGTGCCTAACTCTTCAGTTATCGGCGGTGCCATTACTAACTACTCTCGCCATGCGACACGACGTGTCGACCTAGTGATTGGTGTTTCATACAAAGCAGACCTTAAACTAACGAAGAAAGTGATTCGTGAGACGCTAGAGAAAGATCCACGTATCTTGAAAGACCCAGATATCACAATTGGTGTACTTACGTTAGCAGACTCTTCAGTTAACTTTGTGGTTCGTCCATGGGTGAAAACTGCAGATTACTGGGGCGTATACTTTGATGCAATGCAAGGTATTAAAGAAGCATTGGATGAAAATGGTATCGAGATTCCATTCCCACAAATGGATGTTCACCTGAACAAAGTCGACGCTTAATCAAAAGCAGTCGATATTCAAAAGCGAGGCCAATAGGCCTCGCTTTTTTATACTTCGTAAAGGGTGTGATGACCAGCAAGTAAGAGGCGTTTTAGATGTTTACCTGCAAATCCAAATGTGAACTCAGGTAAGCCAGGCGTATAGAGCAACTCTTGATGTTGATAGAGATTGGTATCAACAATGATAGTGATGTATTCCGGTAAGCCTATTGGGCAAACCGCGCCGGGTACGCAACCTAACACTTCGACCATTTCATCGTCATTACAAATAGAGGGACGTTTACCTGTAATCGCTTTAATCTGCTTGGCATCGAGGCGCGAGTCCTTATCTGTCAGATAAACCGCGTAACCTTGTCCTTTGAGTGTTAAAAAGAGGCTTTTGGTATGCGTACCCGTCCAACCAAGCTCTCTCGCAATGCGTATATCTGTCTCAAAGTCTAAGATGGCTTCGTGCTGCCATTCCCGAAAAGGAATAGAGAGCGCGTTGAATCGCTCTCTATTGTTGTTATAAATACGTTTTAGTGACTCCATGTCTTTGCTGCCTTACTACCTTATGATTACCAATACTTATCAATAAGCTCACTCGCTAAGATATACGCTATTGTGAACATCATCATTGCGATTGCAATGTCGATGGTTTTTTTCACTTTTGGTTTAGAGAGTGTTGGACCTAGTTTGGCGGCTCCTATCGATAAAGTGTAGAACCAAACAAAGGAAGCCATAATCGTACCTAGTGCAAAAGCAATGCGATCATGGCCTTCAAATTGTCCACCGATCGAACCTAGAATAACGACTGTATCTAAATATAAGTGCGGATTAAGCACAGTGACGGCTAACGCACCTAGAATAACCGTTCGACGACCTCGAGCTACGATCTCCCCTTTTGATTCCGATTCACTCTCTGGCTTAAAAGCACTTTTTAGTGAGAGCAGTCCATAGAAGCTCAAGAAAGCAATACCACCAAGTGTCACCGACGTCAGTAAGAGTTCATTTTGAGACAGAATTGCACCACCACCAAAAATACCTAGAGAGATGAAAATCATATCTAGCACGCTACAAATAGTGGCGGTTGTTAGGTGGTGGTTACGCTTTATGCCTTGATTCAAAACATACGCATTTTGCGCGCCGATCGGAATGATCATTGATGCTCCTAAACCAAAACCTTGCAATAGAACCCACAAGCTCACACTTCACCTCACTTCAAAATAACAAATACATTTACAGAAAAGGGAAAGATAAAGCGTTTATCTAAATAAGTATAATTAATGATTTTAATCTTACATTAGATAGACTAATTTAACGGGAGGCGTTTGATCAAGAGTGAGAGGAAAGGTATGCGAGGGTTAGATTACAAATGGATTGAGGCATTAGACGCTATAGTTTATCAGGGTAGCTTTGAGCGTGCTGCCGAGCATTTATTTGTTTCTCAATCCGCCATTTCTCAACGTATCAAGCAGTTAGAGAAGTTTCTCGCGCAGCCTGTTTTAATTCGAAGCCAGCCACCTAAGCCAACGCTAATTGGTAAAAAATTGTTGGGTCTTTATCGGCGAGTACGCTTGCTAGAGCATGAAATTCTCCCCGAACTAAAAAATGATACCAGTACGCGACCTGTGCAACTCTCTTTAGCGACTAATGCAGATAGCCTTGCAACATGGCTACTGCCAGCGCTGCAAAATGTTATGAAGCAGCGTCAAGTTGAACTAAAACTGACTATCTATGGTGAATACCGCTCTATTGAAAAACTCAAAAGTGGCGAAGTGACAGGAGCGATCAGCTTGGAGTCCCAGCCAATCCCCGGATGCAGAGCAGACTATTTAGGTCGCATCGATTATGTTTGTGTCGCGAGCCCAGAGTTCTATCAGCGTTATTTTTCTAAAGGCGTAAATAATCAGACATTGGCAAAAGCACCGGCCGTTTCATATGACCAATATGATGATCTACATAAAACATTTCTTACCGAGCATTTTAACGTCAATCCTGACAGCGTTATTCATCACAACATCAGTAGTTCTGAAGCGTTTCTAAAAGTGGCGTTAGCTGGTGTTGCTTATTGCTTGATCCCCCGCTTGCAAATTACCGACGAATTAGACAGAGGTGTGTTGGTTGATGTGACTCCAGGTTTTTTAATGTCCCATCGGATTTATTGGCACCACTGGCAGTTAGAAACTGGGGTATTACAAGAAATCTCACACGCGATAGTGGGGTATGCGCAGCAGCATCTACCTCAATAAGTTTGTCAGAGCTGCATATCGTTAACTTAAGTGTGTTTTGTTTAAAAATTACGCCAATGTTACATAGTCAAAGTTGTGTTAGAAGTCACTATGGGTGCTTGGATAATCGGCGGAAGTTTCTATTATGAAACCACACGCTTTCTCAGCCATGATAGTGATGTTGGAATCTGAGATTAAGTACTTAATTTTGTATGGATGGATTTATTGAATGAAATTGTATTCATTTTTGCTGGCTTCAGCACTCAGCCTTACCAGTGCTTCAGTTTTGGCGAATACGCCAGAGTTTGCTCATGTTACGACAACGGGGTATGGCGAAGTGACGGCCACACCTGATATGGCTACGTTTTCTGTAAAAGTAGTCGATACGACAATGACGGCCGAACAAGCGAAATTGTCCGTAGATAAAACCGTTGAAGAGTTTCTAAAAAGCTTATCGGATGCCGGCTTGTCAAAAGACCATATTACTAGCTCGAATTTATACCTTGCTCCTCAGTACCATTACCCTAAATCAGGAAAAGCAGAACTTGTTGGGTATCGAGCATCTCGCAGTATTGATGTCACGGTGACGGATCTGAAAAACCTTAACCAATACCTAGATATGGCGTTAGAAGCGGGAATTAATCAGGTTGATAATATTCAACTTAAGGTAAGCAACCAAGCCGAGTATCAGCAAAAGGCACGAATGGCTGCGATTAAGGACGCAAGAGAAAAAGCAGGGTCATTAGCGACTGGTTTTGAGAAAAAGTTGGGCGATGTATGGCAGATCAATTACAGACAGATGCACGTTCAGCCTGTGTTAATGCGTTCAATGGCGATGGATAGTAAAGAAGGAGCGAATAGCTACCAAGATTCAACCATGATCATTCGCGATCAAGTCGATGTCATTTATAAGCTAAAGTAAGGCTTAGCAAACAGTAAAAAGCAAAAGGCAGGGAGTTACAACCCCTGCCTTTGTCATTTCTATTTCACAGTTTAATGCAGGATACGAGCACGGATTGTGCCTTCAATGTTTTTGAGCTTTGTTAGAGCTTCTTCTGAGCGTTCAGTTTCAACGTCGATCACTACGTAGCCTATTTCAGCGGCTGTTTGTAGGTACTGCGCGGCAATGTTAATGCCTTCTTCAGCAAAGATGGTGTTGATCTGAGTTAGGATACCAGGACGGTTCTTGTGGATATGAAGCAGACGAGAGCACTCACCACTGTGTTCTGGTAATGACACTTCAGGGAAGTTTACGCTTGAAAGTGTCGATCCGTTATCAGAGTACTTAGCCAGTTTACCCGCCACTTCTAAGCCGATATTTTCTTGTGCTTCTTGTGTTGAACCACCAACGTGTGGAGTGAGGATGACGTTATCGAATTTTTGTAAAGGAGACTCGAACGGGTCAGCATTCGTTTTTGGTTCAGTTGGGAATACATCAATTGCAGCGCCAGCAAGGTGACCAGCTTCTAAGCTATGGCAAAGTGCAGGAATATCCACAACGGTGCCACGTGCCGCGTTGATAAAGATGGAACCTGGTTTCATTCGAGCAAATTCAGCTTCACCCATCATGTTTTTCGTTTCCGGTGTTTCGGGAACGTGCAAAGAAATCACATCACATTTGTTCAATAGTTCACTCATGGTATGTACTTGCGTCGCATTACCAAGGGACAGTTTGTTCTCAATATCGTAGTAGTAAACGCGCATACCTAAGTTTTCGGCAATAATACCAAGCTGCGTACCAATGTGACCGTATCCGATAATGCCAAGGCACTTACCACGAGCTTCGTAAGAGTTGTCTGCACTTTTCTTCCAAATACCGCGATGTGCAAGTGCATTCTTTTCAGGAATACCACGCACTAGTAAAAGGATTTGCCCAAGTACAAGCTCTGCCACGCTTCGAGTGTTAGAGAATGGTGCATTAAAGACAGGAATACCGCGTTTTGCTGCTGCATCTAGGTTTACTTGGTTAGTACCAATACAAAAACAGCCAATTGCAACCAGCTTGTTCGCCGCATTGATTACCTCTTCGGATAGGTTCGTACGGGAGCGGATACCAATGAAGTGCACGTCTTTTACTGCTTCAATTAGTTCTTCTTCCGGAAGGGAACCTTTATGGTATTCAATGTTGGTATAACCAGCTGCTTGAAGAACTTCAACTGAAGAAGGGTGGAGTCCCTCTAACAAGAGGATCTTAATCTTTTCTTTTTCCAGTGAAACTTTGGCCATTTTTTCTCGTCCTTAAAATGGAAAGGTGGGCTAATGTGGCGCACATTGGGCAAAACTATTAAAAAGGGGATAATTAACAGTTTTGTAGGAAGACAAACGTTTCCCTGTGCGTCTTCTGTTCAATAAAGTAACAAAAAAAAATTGCTTTGGGTAAGAAAATTACGGAATAAGAGATAATTTTCTTATAGAAAGGAATAAAAAACGGTGCCTTGCAGCACCGTATGTAATGAAATAACAGAAAAGTGAACCAGATAGGTTCATTTTGGGCTGTTATTTATTCTTCAATTTTTGCACCTTCTGGTGTGCCAGTGATCACTACGTCAGCACCACGATGAGCGAAAAGACCCACAGTCACCACACCAGCGATGCCGTTTATTTTGTCTTCCATTTCTTTCGGGTTGGTAATTTGCATATTGTGCACATCCAGAATCACGTTGCCGTTGTCAGTCACAACGCCTTCACGGTAAGCTGGATCACCACCTAGTTTTACCAATTCACGAGCCACGTAAGAGCGTGCCATTGGGATTACTTCAACAGGCAATGGGAACTGGCCAAGTACGTCAACTGCTTTAGTGCCGTCAACGATACATACGAACTTATCAGAGATTGCTGCGACAATTTTCTCACGAGTCAGAGCCGCGCCGCCGCCTTTGATCATTTCACGTGCTGGGTTGATCTCATCTGCGCCATCAACATACACATCCAGCTTCATTACATCGTTACACTCGTATACTTCAATACCAAGCTCTTTAAGGCGCTCAGTTGAAGCGACAGAGCTAGACACTGCACCTTTAATATCATCTTTGATAGTGCCTAGTGCATCGATGAAGTGATTCACGGTAGAGCCAGTACCAACACCGACAATGCTGCCTTTCTCAACATATTTTAGTGCTGCCCAACCAGCCGCTTTTTTCATTTCATCTTGAGTCATGCCAATCTCCTGAATAGATGTTCGTTAACGTTTGCGGGCGTGATTATAGCGGCTTACTTGTCACTTTCCCATTGCCATATTTGGCTTGGGGTCACGATCTTAGGTAATGGAATGTCCCAGCTTTCAATTGGTAAGCGTTCTACATGTTGGCAGTCATGAGCGATACCGACAGGTTTAGCACCCTCTCCAGTTATAAACCAACGTGACAGAGTACGATCGTAGTACCCCCCGCCCATGCCTAAGCGGTGTCCGATGCTGTCGAACCCAACTAAAGGCGTGCAGATTAAATCAAGCTGGCGAACGGGTTTGAGGTGTCTGATATCGAGCTTGGGCTCTAAGATGCCGTACTTGTTGTAGACGAGCTGTTCATCATTTACATACTGAAGAAACAGTAACTGACCTTTAGAAAAGGGATGGATGACGGGCAGATAAACCGATTTTCCCTGTTGCCATAACCATTCAATGAGCGGTTTAGTATCAAGCTCAGCGTCTGCAGAAAGGTAGATGGCAATATGTTGCGCCTGATCGATTTCAGGAAGTTGGGAAAATTGAGTAATAAGGTCGATTCCCGCTTGGTATTGCGTATCACTGCACAGAGCGTTGCGCTTTTCACGAATCAGTTTGCGGAAGTCTTGTCGAGAGAGGTCTGACATAGAGAGAATACCCCAGGGTGCCGTTGAGGATTGTGGCCCTTGAACCAGCTGGTTCAAGGCGGATCAGCAATGACAACCGTAGGCTTCTCGGTGCATGCCGAGCTTGCTCAATAGTTACCAAATACTAACCCTTAGGTATTGCTTATCGGCTCAGGGACTTAAATCCTGCTGACGCACACCCCAGGGTAAATTTTGTATTTACTGCTGTCCTTGCGTAACTTTGCTTAGTGCGTTCTCTAAAGACGCGGTGAGCTTTTCCATTCGCTCAGTAATTTCTTGCTGTTGACCATTGGATTCGTATGACTTGGTGTGCAACTCATAGCAAATATTCAATGCAGCAAAGGTCAGCAGTTGGATTTCATTGGTTACCTTAGTACGTTCGCTCATTTCTTTCAATCGGCGATCAAGATCTTTTGCCGCTGCAACAAGAGACTCTTCTTGTCCTGTCGGACAATTCACACGTGTAAGTTTGCCTAATATTTCAACGTCGATCGCTTGATTGCTCATGATGAATAAACTCTATATTCGCGCTATCTAAGGTGTTGCTTCATACAACTACCGAGGAGCAAACTATAGGAAAACCGCTATTAAGATTCAAGCATTTCCCATCACAGAAAGAGAAATGATGACGAGATCACACAGGAATTGGGCAAATTGAACAAATGCTGTCCAAAATTGAATTTGATAGCCGTTTCAGACCACTAACCTTGATGGTAGGATATACCAATACATTATTACGCAAGAATGAGCCAAGTTATGAGTGAAATCACCCTTCCTGAATACCAATCTATTGCTGCTGAACTGCAATCGGCAAGCCTGGCTGTGACACCGGCGGAGTTACATGGCTTATTTGTTGGCATGTTAAGTGGTGGATTGGCGATCAATGATCAAACTTGGCAGCCGATTCTTTTTGACTACACCAATGATGGGATGGGGTGGCCCTCGACAGCACTCACTTTTGCTCAGAGCATATTCAACGTTACTGTTAATGAGCTTACTGGCACATCAATGGAGCTGTCTTTACTATTGCCAGATGAGCCGGGCGAAGAAGGCTTATTCGCATTAGCCGACAGTGTGTCCGACTTTGTAAACCACTTTATTTCTGGGCTAGGTCTAGCAGGCGTTGCGCTTAACAAAGCATCTGATGACGCTAAAGAAGCACTGGCTGATCTAGAAGAGATTGCCAAATTAGGCATTGATGAAGATGACGATCTTGGTGAACAAGCGCAATTGCTAGAGCAAGTGATTGAGCACATCAAAGCTTGCGTACTAACGATTCATGCTGAATTTGGTGTTCGTCCTGAAAGCAGCGACAAAAAACCTACTATTCACTAATCGTAGACCGTCCAGAGGTTAGTATGAAGCAATATGATGTAGTCATTGCTGGTGGTGCCATGGCTGGTGCAACGTTAGCATTGGCGATTGACCATTTGTCTCAGGGAAAGCTCCGCATTGCCGTCGTTGAGCCTTTTAAAGCACAATCAGATATGCACCCTGGTTTTGACTCTCGCTCAATCGCATTGTCTTACGGTACTGTCAATCTGTTGCGTCAACTACAGCTCTGGACGTCAGTAGAACCGTTTGTCACACCCATTGAACATATCCACGTTTCTGACCGTTCTCATGCTGGGATGACGGAGATTACCAAGCAAGAGGTTGGGGTTGAAGCTCTAGGGTATGTTGTAGAATTAGCCGATGTTGGGCGTGTATATCAAGAATTATTAGACAGTAGCGAGTCAATTACGCTGTTTTGTCCTGACTCCGTTACCGATATCGAGCGCGAGCAAAACTGTACCCATGTGACGTTGAAAAGTGGTGAGCAACTTGAAGCAAAACTGCTGGTGGCTGCAGATGGTGCTGTTTCGACCTGTTGTCAGAAAATTGGTCTAGAACTTTCTGAGCAAGATTTTGAACAAGTGGCTGTCATTGCCAATATTGTGACTCAAGAACCTCATCAAGGTAGAGCCTTTGAACGTTTTACTGAGAATGGCCCAGTTGCTTTATTGCCAATGAGTGACAATCGAATGTCCTTAGTTTGGTGTTTGCACCCTGAAGAAGCCCAAGCCGTTCTTGAGTTATCTGATCAAGCATTTCTCCAGCGTTTACAGAACGATTTTGGTTGGCGTTTAGGCGCGATGAAAAAAGTGGGGCGCCGTGCAAGTTACCCATTGCTTCTTCGCCATCGAAAGCAAAATATTTCACATCGCTTTGCGATTGTTGGAAATGCGGCGCAAACGCTGCACCCGATAGCTGGACAAGGCTTTAATCTCGGTATTCGCGATGTAGTCTCACTAGCAGAAGAAATTGTGCAGCAAAGTGAGGATGTGGGTCTTTATCAAGGCCTGATGCGCTTTAGTCAACGTAGAGAAGCAGATCGAAGCGAAACTATTTGGCTAACCAGTGCCTTAGTGCATGTTTTTTCAAATGATTTACCCGCGATGCGAATTGGCCGAAATACTGCCTTAGCAGCGATGGATAACCTTTCTATTTTTAAGCAGCCGCTACTACGCCATACACTTGGCTTGGTAAAACGATGAACGGCCGCACTGAATTAGGTAATAAAAAGCAATGATGCAAAGTGTAGATATCGCCATCATCGGCGGAGGGATGGTTGGGTTGGCACTTGCTGCCGCGTTCAAAGACAGTGATCTGCGTGTCGCCGTTATTGAAGGTAAAGTGCCAGATGATTCGTTGAAAGAATTACCCGATGTTCGTGTGTCTGCGCTGAGCCGCTCTAGTGAGACGATTTTGCGTAAACTTGGTGCTTGGCAGGGCATAGAACAGCGCCGAGCTTCACCTTACCATGGCATGGAAGTATGGGAACAAGATAGCTTTGCCAGCATTGAATTTAATGCACAAAGTATGGCACAACCTGATTTAGGGCATATTGTTGAGAATCGTGTGATTCAACTTGCGCTGCTTGAACAAGTCCAAAAGCTCGATAACGTCACTATGTTTATGCCTGCACGTTGCGCGACTCTCGCGGTCGGTGAGCAAGAAAGCTGGCTGACGCTCGATAATGGCCAAGCCATGACCGCTAAATTAGTGGTCGGAGCCGATGGGGCGAATTCGTGGCTTCGCCATCAAATGGATATTCCATTAACGCATTGGGACTATGGTCATCATGCTTTGGTCGCGAATGTCAAAACTGCTATGCCACACAACAGCATTGCGCGCCAGATATTTACTCCTCACGGACCGTTGGCATTTTTGCCAATGTCGCAACCAGATATGTGCTCTATTGTTTGGTCCACGGAGCCAAATCGAGCAGAGCAGTTAGTGGCGATGAGTGAACATGATTTCAATAAAGCGTTGACGAGTGAGTTTGATGCTCGACTTGGTCTATGTGAAGTAGTGGGAGAGCGTGCTGCGTTTCCTTTGAAAATGCGCTATGCGCGAGATTTTGTTGTCGAGCGAGTCGCGCTGGTTGGTGATGCGGCCCATACCATTCACCCATTAGCGGGGCAGGGTGTGAATTTAGGTTTATTAGATGCGGCCAGTCTTGCTCAAGAAGTATTAGCACTTTGGAAGCAGGGTCAAGATATCGGCAGTAAACGCAACCTAAGAAGCTACGAGCGTTGGCGAAAAGCGGAAGCGGCAAAGATGATCGCTACTATGCAAGGGTTTCGAGATTTGTTCTCTGGCGAGAACCCTGCTAAGAAGCTTGTTCGTGGCATTGGCTTGAGTTTAGCGGGGCAACTGCCGGGAGCGAAAGATGAGATCATGAAGCGCGCGCTTGGTTTAAAGGGACACTTGCCGGATCTGGCGCGTCAGTAAGTGCAAAGCGAACTTCAAATACACAAAAGGCTGGTTAATCCAGCCTTTGTTTTATCAACATTTTGCTAAGCATATGCGCATCGGAGTTTCATTATTTCTTGATTGATCTCTTTGACCGCTCGGAAATGGCGTTGCTCTGCTTTCTCCGGCAGTATTAACTTACCGTTATCAAACTCGAATCTACCGACCCCGTAAATATAAATTCTTCCTTTAAAAAGACGACTTATATGTTTAGCAATCATACTTGGTGTATAGCGCTTAAACAGTCTCATATTTACTTTCCTTTTATCTAACCTAGCCTAGGTATTCTACGTTCTGGACGCGAAAATTATTGTGACAGCAATAGTATTAAATACAGATGTAGGGTGTTGCGTCAGAGAATTGTGTTGTCTTAGACAATTTGACAGTGTCATCTCTTAAATAGCGTGAGGATTACCCCAAAAATAACCTCTCTAAAGGAACCCTTACGCCAATACACTCCTTTTTACGTGACGCATTAAGCAATAGTTTTGTTACAGAATTAAGAATAGAACGAAAACGGTTGTTTGCTAGTTGTTTCTATTAAGGTCGTGCTTCGCGTAACACACTTTACGTTCTAACGATTAGAGGAAATGAAAGAGAAAAAGTTCCACGTAAAAAAAAGCCCGCTTCAGCGGGCGAATAGTCACAGATGCATTACACAAAAGTGGATAACTAACTGCATGAATGCTGTCACTCAGCTAGCTGACTCACTTTATATTGGTTAAGTGCTTGTTTGAAACTTAACCAACAAATTCAGCATATACGAGTTTTATCTTTGTGACTATTTATGTTTTATATGTGATTAAAAATTCTCATGTCTATTTTTGTAGATATGAGCGAGATCACGCAGTGATAGAAACACTACGTGTCATTACATTGTTTTTAGACGATTAACGACAGATCTCAGCTACGGTCGGCTGGCACAATTGGATAAGATCTTGAATAGAAAGCGCCAGCCCAGCCATTCGATCGCCACTGCTGATCGTGACTTCCTGTTCTTCTAGTAAGCTGGGGTCGAACACGATTGGCATATGACGTTTGAGTAACAGAGGAGTGACAGTACCAACTTTGTAACCAGTGATGGACTCAACATCGGCTTGATCAACACAAGTCATCCGGCGACATTTCAGTAACGAGCGCACTTTTTTGGGATCAACGCTACGATCACCTGGTGCACAGGCGAGTGCATATTGATTACCCATGTCTCGTAGCAAGATTGCTTTCACCATTTGAGAAGGGCGAATGCCGCGTTGGTGCGCGGCATCCTCAATGGTGGTTGATGGTCTTTGATGCGGTAACAGACGAAACGGAATGTGTTGGTCTGTGAGAAATTGCATCAAAGGAGTATTGATTGTATTACTCATCATCAAGACTGTAAGGCAGTGATTCGATTGTCCATTCACATTCTGGTTGCGCAACTAAACGAAGACGAGTGTCTTCATCGAGATTATTAGGCAGTACGATCAGGCCAATCGCGTGATTGTCACTGAACTGGTAGTGATTTAATAAAGCACCTACTGAACGCCAGTTTTCACCTACGCTGCGTTCGATCTCAATTGGTTCGTCACTGAATGGAGCAGAAGTTGCACCTTTTACGATATACATCGCACGTTTATTGGTACCGCGATACTTCGCTCGTGCTACCGTTTCTTGTCCCGTGTAGCAGCCCTTTGTGAAGCTTATGCCTCCTAAAGCTTGCACGTTAAGTGCTTGTGGAATGTGAGCATTCTGCGCGGATGCAGAGACAAATGGTAAACCTGCCTCAATATCGAAACGATTCCAAAGCTCATTTGTCGTAAAGACAGCGTCGGTAGTTTCAACGATTTGCTGTGCTTCTGGCGCACTTAATATCAGTAACCAGCGATCTTGGGCAACTTGCACTGCTGTGCCACCGTCAACTGGGCGAACGCTGCCAGTTGTCTTGCTCATTGTTGAAATGAATTCATCGGCTTTGACGCCAGCGACACCTAAGATAACGTCATCAGAAGCTTCAATCGTTACTTTAGAGAAAATGGCGTATTTCTTTATTTCACTAAGTTCTACGTCAATCGCCGATTTTGGTTGGATCATGCCGTAGCCATCATGATGATGGAAAAGGCGGAACACGCTCCACACTTTGCCTTTCGCATCACAATGTGCGCCCAGTGTTGATTGGTCTTTTTCTAAAGAAACAACATCGCAGGTAACCTGACCTTGTAAGTATGATTTTTTATCGTCACCGATCATGGTGATCATGCCGAAGTTATCCAGCAGTGAGATAGATAACTCTGGAAGTGCGTCTTGAGTTGAGAGAGGTAATGCTGAAAAACGAGTTTGCCATTCCATAATTACAATGCCTTTTGAAGATATTTTTCCGCTATGTTATACCCAAATAACCTTGAGATACTAGGGGAGCTATTTACGAATCAACATTTGTCTGCTTTCACTATCGTATTGTGACCCGCACACTAGTGACGTAGCACATCACTTGTTACACTCCGCACTAACAACAAGACATCTATGAAGGAATAGTGAATGTACACTCCGGAAGAAAAAGCGCGTATTAAATGGGCTTGTCGTCGAGGCATGCTTGAGCTTGACGTAGTAATTATGCCGTTTTTTGAAGAGTGCTTTGATACTCTGAGTGAACAAGAGCAGCGTGACTTTGTTTCTTTACTTGAATGCGATGATCCTGATCTGTTTACTTGGGTAATGGGGCATGGCCGTAGCGAAAATTTAGGTCATGCAGCAATGGTTGATAAAATTGTCGCCCATAACCTCAGCAAAGTTCGTTAATTTTACTGCTTCTCCCTCTCTGACTGCCCGAGTCTTCAATGTTGTACTTTTCTTATTGATGACTTGGGCTGTTATCTTCTCTAGTGTTCCGCTCGTATTATCGACTTATTTGTTATTACTGATTGTTAAGGCTCTCTCAAGCCAAGGCCTTGTTCAACCTACAAGTCATGGGCATTGGTATGTGCACTGCGATGGCTCGGTTAGGTTTGATGCCCTTGAGTATGGCGAATGCTCGGAAGATATTGAGTCCGAAAAGGGTCATTTACAGCGAGTCGATACATCGGCATCACCATTCAAGATAACATTCCAATTGCAATCTGGCCGTAGTGTTACGATTTGGCGTGATAGCTGTGACGATGAGCAGTATCGTCAACTATCTTTGGTATTACGCCAATGGGAAATGAAACAGGGAGCTAATGCTCCCTGCTGATGTAATAGTTTACTTGGTAAAGTTAAAGCTGTTTAGCTGGAACCAAAATCGTTGGGCCGCTGTTTTCCAGTTGGTTCGGATAGTCAAGCGTGTAGTGCAAACCTCGACTCTCTTTACGCTGCATCGCACAACGAACCATCAACTCTGCGACTTGTAAAAGGTTACGCAGTTCTAATAAGTTGTTCGACACACGGAAATTGCTGTAGTACTCGTGTGTTTCTTGTTGCAACAGTTGGATACGGCGTAAGGCGCGCTCTAAACGTTTGTCAGTTCGCACAATGCCCATGTAGTCCCACATAAACAGACGAAGCTCGTGCCAGTTGTGCTGAATGATCACTTCTTCATCACTATTGGTTACTTTGCTTTCATCCCAACATGGCACCTGTGAGGGTAGCTCAACGTTAGTGTGATGTTTTAGAATATCTTTTGCCGCAGACCAAGCATAAACCACACATTCGAGAAGTGAGTTTGATGCCATGCGGTTAGCACCATGCAGCCCGGTGTAGCTAACTTCACCAATCGCATACAAATTTTTCAGATCGGTGCAGCCATTTCTATCCACCATGACACCGCCACAAGTGTAGTGTGCAGCAGGTACGATTGGGATTGGCTCTTTAGTCATGTCGATGCCCAAATCCATCAAACGTGAATAAATGGTTGGGAAGTGTTTCGTAATAAAGTCAGCAGGCTTATGACTGATGTCGAGATACATACAGTCGGCGCCTAAACGCTTCATTTCGAAGTCGATAGCACGAGCCACCACGTCACGCGGAGCAAGCTCTTTACGTTCATCGAAATCTGGCATAAAGCGAGAGCCATCTGGACGACGCAGGTAAGCACCTTCGCCACGCAACGCTTCAGTCAGCAAGAAGTTACGTGCTTCTGGGTGATATAAACACGTCGGATGGAACTGGTTAAATTCCATATTCGCCACACGACACCCTGCACGCCAAGCAATCGCAATACCATCACCAGACGACACATCTGGGTTAGAGGTGTATTGATAAACCTTTGAAGCACCACCTGTAGCGAGAACCACAAATTTGGCTCGCACGGTTTCGACATGCTCTTCGTTGCGGTTCCAAATATAAGCACCGATAACTTTGTTTTTATCACCGCCAATTTTGTCTTCGGTGATTAAGTCCAGAGCATTGTGACGTTCGAGAACATGAATGTTTGGATGGTTATGAGCGTTATCTTGCAGGGAGGTTTGCATCGCCATACCTGTCGCATCTGCCGCGTGAAGAATACGACGACGGCTATGACCACCTTCACGAGTTAAGTGGTAGCGAGGTTCATCGTCAGAGTCATCTTCTTCACGATCAAATGGGACACCACCGTCAATCAACCACTGTACGCACTCTTTTGAATGCTCAGCAATGAACCTTACGGTCTCCTCATCGCAAATACCATCCCCGGCGATTTGCGTGTCTTCAACGTGTGAATCAATGGTGTCTGACTCATCAAATACGGCAGCGATACCGCCTTGAGCATAGTATGTCGCCCCTTCGCTGCGTGGTCCTTTACTCAGCACCATCACCTTACAGTGGTTAGCAACGCGCAAAGCCAACGACAAACCTGCCGCGCCACTCCCTACCACTAATACATCACACTCATGTTCACGATTTGTGTTCATATAACTTTTATAATCCCAAGCTAAGGTAACAAAGTTACCTTGTGTATTATTTGCACACCATGTGCATTCCATTATCGCGACATCTGTCGCTAAGGGCTAAGTTGGGAGACCTATCGACGTCCGTGTTACGGCGGTGACTGAGCCACTCTTCTTTTTCATGCAGAGCATGAGCATGCTTCCTAAGTTATAATTTGTAACGCGGTGTTCAGATAGCCATTAGCCATGCAAATGAAAAGTAATAGTTTGTCAATGCCATTGCTTTTCCATGCTCGACCCAGCACAATCTGGGACAGAGATCATTCATTATACCCATTTCCCTCCAAGATGCTCGCTTGTCAAACTTAGACTAAAGTCAGGCAGCGGTGGTCATTTGGGTACAGACATCATACTGTGAAAAAACAATGACAAAAAACTTGAGAAACCATGGAACTTTCTCATTCACGTTAGGGTCACAATAGTGCTCAAGTAAGCAGTGGTGTCAATACTACGTTTTGCATAATTAGTACCCATATCTGAGAAGAGTAGGGGCATAACAAATAGGAGTATCCGCTCGAATGAACGAGCAGCTGACCGATCAAGTATTGATTGAGCGAGTTCAGAATGGCGATAAGCAAGCATTCAACCTGTTGGTAACAAAGTACCAGAATAAGGTATGTAATCTTATTTCCAGATACGTTAGTAATCCTGGCGATGTACCAGATGTAGCACAAGAAGCGTTTATTAAAGCTTACCGAGCTATCCCTAGCTTTCGTGGGGAAAGTGCGTTTTATACGTGGCTGTATCGCATTGCAGTGAATACTGCGAAAAATCACATTGTTGCTCAAGGGCGTAGACCTCCAGCGACAGATGTCGATGCTGAAGATGCTGAATTTTACGAAACAGGTAGTGCACTTAAAGAAATATCGAACCCTGAGAACTTAACGTTGTCCAAAGAATTGCAACGGGTGGTGTTCAGTGCAATCGAAGCTTTACCTGAAGATTTAAAAACCGCAATGACATTACGAGAGCTCGATGGCTTGAGTTATGAAGAAATTGCAGAAGTGATGGATTGCCCGGTAGGAACGGTACGATCGCGTATCTTCCGTGCTCGTGAGGCGGTGGAAAAGAAAATCAGACCTCTTTTGCAACGCTAGTACAAGTAATAACTATGGTGAAAATAATGGCTGACAAAGAAAAACTTTCAGCTCTCATGGATGGAGAATTGGTCGATAAGGCTTTAATTCAAGAGTTAGAGCAAGACCAAGAGAGCCGTGATGCTTGGCAGAACTATCACCTGATTGGTGATGTGATGCGAGGCGAAGCGCCAGCAAAACCTGAGTGGAATATTGCTGAAAGCGTGGCGTTAGCGTTAGAAGATGAACCTGCACACCGTGCGTTTGATTCGCACAGTGCAAATGTTATCTCAATTGCGGATACGCCAAAAGAGTCGCAACCAGAACCGCAAAAAGCAAAACGTCAGTTGCCAGGTTGGTTGACGCAGTTTGGTCAAGTTGCTGTTGCTGCATGTGTATCGCTTGTTGTTATTTTAGGTGTACAGCAGTACGGTGGTAGCGATTCAATGTCGCCGCAAACAGATCAATTACCTGTATTGCAGACGGTTCCGTTTGCTGGCAGCGCAGAACCAGTGAGTTTGACTCGTGAGTCTGTAGAACGTTCTGTAGGCGAGGCAAATATGCAAGAGCAGCGCAAGCGTGTTCATGCTATGCTGCGAGACTACGAATTGCAGTTACGAATTAACAGTGATGCATCTCAACAAGATGCAAATCTGAATCCGGATATTGAATGAAAAAATTTCTGATCAGCGCTTGCGCTCTGTTCAGTATGATGTCTTCTCAAGCCTTTGCTGGTGATAAGCCAGCGGAGGCTTTATTGCATCAAATGAGCGAGGCGAGTAAGAATTTAAGTTACGAACTCTCTTATATCCTTATCAAAAAGAACAGCATTGAGCCGTTGCTGTATCGTCATGCCACGCATGGTGACGATCAATATGCTCATCTTGTCTACTTAAGTGGCCCTGTGCGTGAAGTGATTCGTCGCGGAACTGAAGTAAGTTATATCGAAACGGGTTTAGAACCGTTCACTATCGAGTCAGGTAAAATGGTCGCTCCGACTATGCCTATGCTCAACACCAATATCGATGAGCTAAACTTGTATTACGACTATGTAAAAGTGGGCAGAGCTCGTGAAGCTGGTGTGGCAACACAAGTGCTGCGTATTGTTCCTAAAGACGGTCTGCGCTATTCATACGTACTATGGATCGATGAAAAGAGTAAATTGCCGTTACGAGCCGACCTTGTGGACCGCGATGGTGAGATGCTTGAACAATATCGCACTATTTCTTACACGGTAAACCCAAAAATCGCAGAGTTAATGAGTGGCCTGCAAGATGTTCAATTACCTGCTGTTCTCACCATGCCAAAAGGCGATATTGGGACCAGTAATTGGCAGGTTGGTTGGATCCCTGAGGGTTTCGAGCCGAACGAGCTCAACCGCTATCGTATGGCCGTTACTAACCAAATGGTGGAGAGTCAGCTGTATTCTGATGGTCTGTTTAGCTTCTCTGTTTACGTAGCAAACAAAGATGAGCATTCGTTAAAAGGGCAGTTGGTTCGCCAAGGCAGAAGAACGCTACACAGTTTTGTGAGCGGTCAACATGAAATCTCTGTTGTAGGAGACATTCCACCGACCACAGCACAGCGTATCGCCCAATCTGTCACATTTAATGTAACAAAGAGTAAATAACAATGATGACCGCGTTGGCTACCGTGACAGACGTGCATCGTCGCGGCAAGCAATACGAAATTGATTTAAGTTGCGAACAGCAGACCAGTTGCAGTAGTTGCTCTTCACAGAAAAGCTGTGGAACGGGCGTTGTTACTAAAGCCATTGGTAACAAGAGCTTATCTTGGCACCTGCGCACGGATAAATCGGTGAAAATAGGTCAAGTCGTTGAGATTGGTTTTCCTGAGTCGAGCCTAATAAAATCAGCAATGGCGGTTTATTTACTGCCATTGTTTGGTTTGATTATCGGTGCGATGTTTGGTCACTTCCTGTTAGCGCCGCTGACAGCCGGCGGGGAAGGCATCATCATATTGGCATCGGTATTGTTTGCCGCTGGTGGAATGTGGATCGCAAAACGTGTTTCTCGTCCGTTAGAAGATGAATCCAAGCGCCAAGTTACCCTCGTTCGGGTACTTGGAGAGCCAATCCAGTAAGTGCTGTCCCCCTCCACTAAAGGTTATTTGGGTATGTACTTTAAATTACGTGCGCCCGTTAACGAAATTCGGTAGAATCTGCCAACTTGATTGAAATGCCGTCAGTAGATGGCGTTTCTTACTGTCCCTATTTGTAAAGAGTTAGTCACCCTAAATCTATGAAGCACATTCGTAACTTTTCGATTATCGCCCACATCGACCATGGTAAGTCGACCCTATCAGACCGTCTAATCCAAGTTTGTGGCGGGTTAACCGATCGTGAAATGGCCGCACAGGTTCTGGATTCTATGGATCTTGAACGTGAGCGTGGCATCACCATCAAATCTCAGAGTGTGACGCTAAACTACACCGCTAAAGACGGTGAGACGTATCAGCTGAACTTCATCGATACTCCGGGGCACGTTGACTTTGCATATGAAGTATCACGTTCTCTAGCGGCTTGTGAAGGTGCGCTATTGGTTGTGGATGCGGGTCAAGGTGTTGAAGCTCAAACACTGGCTAACTGTTACACCGCGATCGAAATGGATCTAGAGGTTGTGCCAATCTTGAACAAGATTGACCTACCAGCAGCCGATCCTGAGCGTGTAGCGGAAGAAATTGAAGAAATCGTTGGTATCGATGCAATGGAAGCAACCCGCTGTTCTGCGAAGACAGGCATCGGTGTTGATGACGTTCTAGAGAACATTGTGTCAGCGATCCCTGCTCCGGAAGGTGATCCAGATGCGCCACTACAAGCGCTGATCATTGACTCATGGTTTGATAACTACCTTGGCGTTGTTTCTCTAGTGCGTATTAAAAACGGCGAACTGAAGAAGAACGATAAGATCAAAGTGATGAGTACGGGCCAAGTTTGGGGTGTAGACCGCCTTGGTATCTTTACGCCAAAACAAGTAGATACCGATACCCTTCGTACTGGTGAAGTAGGTTGGGTTGTTTGTGGTATCAAAGACATTCTTGGTGCCCCTGTTGGTGATACGCTGACTCTAGCGAAGAATGGTTGTGATAAACCGCTACCTGGCTTTAAGAAAGTTAAACCTCAGGTTTACGCAGGTCTGTTCCCTGTATCTTCTGACGATTACGAGAACTTCCGTGACGCACTAGGCAAACTAAGCCTAAACGACGCATCGCTATTCTACGAGCCAGAAAACTCTGCGGCACTTGGCTTTGGTTTCCGTTGTGGCTTCCTTGGCATGTTGCACATGGAAATCATCCAAGAGCGTCTAGAGCGTGAATACGACTTGGATCTTATTACCACAGCACCAACGGTAGTTTACGAAGTTGAGAAGACGGATGGCGATCTGCTGTATGTTGATAGCCCAGCAAAACTACCAGCGATCAATGATATTGAAGAAATTCGTGAACCGATTGCGCGTTGTAATATCCTTGTGCCTTCAGAGTACCTCGGTAACGTAATCACCCTGTGTGTTGAAAAGCGAGGCAGTCAAGTTGATATGGTTTACCACGGTAACCAAGTCGCTGTGACTTACGATATTCCAATGGCTGAAGTGGTACTGGATTTCTTCGATCGTCTGAAATCAACATCACGCGGTTACGCATCTTTGGATTACAACTTCCAGCGTTTTGAAGCTTCGAACATGGTACGTGTAGACGTTCTTCTTAACGGTGACACTGTTGATGCATTGGCGATGATCACACACAAAGATCAGTCTCAGACTCGCGGTCGTCAGTTGGTAGAGAAGATGAAAGAATTCATCCCTCGCCAAATGTTTGATATCGCAATCCAAGCGGCAATTGGTAACCACATTATCGCTCGTTCAACTGTAAAACAGTTGCGTAAGAACGTTATTGCGAAATGTTACGGCGGTGATGTAAGTCGTAAGAAGAAACTTCTGAAGAAACAGAAAGAAGGTAAGAAACGCATGAAGCAGATCGGTAACGTTGAGCTGCCTCAAGAAGCGTTCCTAGCCATCCTTCACGTAGGTAAAGACTAAAGTTGAACTTTGTCTCACACTTGTCGGTCTTAAGACGTTAGATATTAAAATAAGTGAAAGGGTTTCGGCTCTTTCACTTTCGTATTTTTAGATAAGGGAATTTAATGGCGAATACATTCTCACTGATGTTGGTTATTGCGACTTTGGTAACTGGCGTTGTTTGGCTATTGGAAAAGCTGGTTTTCGCGAAAAAGCGTCAGGAAAAACTGGCTGAGATTCAAGCTCAGACGTCTAATGGTTTGGATGCAGTGACCTTGCAAAAAGTTGAGCGTCAGCCTTGGTGGGTTGAAAATAGCGTCTCTATTTTTCCTGTGATCGCATTCGTTTTAGTATTACGTTCTTTTATCTACGAACCATTTCAAATCCCATCAGGCTCAATGATGCCTACCTTGTTGGTTGGCGATTTCATTTTAGTTGAGAAGTACGCGTACGGTCTAAAAGACCCAGTATGGCGTACTCAGCTTGTGGAAACTGGTAAGCCTGATCGTGGTGATATCGTGGTCTTCAAATACCCACCACAACCAAGTGTGGACTACATTAAGCGTGTAGTTGGTTTACCTGGTGATATCGTGCGTTATTCAAGTGATAAGCAGCTTTGCGTGCAAAGCCAAGGCGAATCGGCATGTAAGCCAGTTAAACTGAGCAATGTTGAAGAAAGTCAGTTTAGCTCGAACGGTATTCCAATGATCCAACTGGATGAAAAATTGGGTAACGTTGAGCACAATATTTTGGTTAACCCTCTTGTGCGTAACCGCGTGGAGCAATATTTCCCACGCAGCGGAACGACAGAGTGGGTTGTACCACAAGGTCAGTATTTTGTGATGGGTGATAACCGTGACAACAGTGCTGACAGCCGTTACTGGGGCTTTGTTCCAGAAGCAAACTTAGTCGGTAAAGCTGTCGCGATCTGGATCAGCTTCGAGTTTGATCGTGGCGCAGATAGTGTTCTACCTTCATGGATTCCAACTGGTGTGCGTTTTAACCGCATCGGTGGCATTCACTAACCATTCAAATATCGAGAGAGTATGAATTCTCCAATTGATAAACTAGAGAGAAAGCTCGGCTACCAGTTTCAAGATGCCGGGCTTATCAATTTGGCGCTGACGCACCGCAGCGCCAACAGTAAGCACAATGAACGTCTTGAGTTTCTGGGCGATTCAATTTTAAGTTTTGTCATCGCTGATGATCTGTACCATCGTTTCCCAAAAGTGAACGAAGGTGACATGAGCCGCATGCGTGCTACTTTGGTTCGCGGACATACATTGGCGGAACTGGGTCGTGAATTCGATCTAGGAGATTATTTAAAATTAGGTCCAGGTGAATTGAAGAGTGGCGGTTTTCGCCGAGACTCTATTTTAGCCGATGCGGTTGAAGCCATTATTGGCGCAATTTACCTAGACAGTGATCTTGAAGTTGTGCGAGGCATTGTACTGAGTTGGTATCAGTCACGCCTTGAAGCCATTAAACCAGGCGTTTCACAGAAAGATCCGAAAACTCGCCTACAAGAGTTCCTACAAGGCAGAAGAAAACCGCTGCCTGTCTACACAGTGACTAATATTAAAGGTGAAGCGCACAACCAAGAGTTCACGGTTGAGTGCGAAGTAGCAGGTGTGGATAAGCCTGTAATCGGTAAAGGCACCAGCCGCCGCAAGGCAGAACAAGCGGCTGCTGAAACAGCACTTGAGCAATTAACAAATGGCTGATAACGAATTCGATATCGATGCGTTTTTCGCATCACAGGGTGAGCCAAGCTCGCCAGAAAACCAACACTGTGGCTTTATTGCTATTGTTGGTCGTCCAAACGTAGGTAAGTCGACACTTTTGAACAAGATTTTGGGTCAGAAGATTTCGATCACCTCTCGTAAGCCGCAAACGACACGCCACCGTATTATGGGTGTGGATACGGACGGCGATTACCAAGCGATTTACGTCGACACGCCTGGACTTCACATTGAAGAAAAGCGTGCGATCAACCGTTTGATGAACCGTGCTGCTAACTCGTCATTGAGTGATGTAAACCTTGTGTTCTTCTTAGTCGATGGTACGCATTGGACTAAAGACGATGAGATGGTGCTGACCAAACTTCAAAAATCGAACTTCCCAGTTGTGCTTTGTGTAAACAAAGTCGACAACGTACAAGATCGTAATGACGTGATGCTACACATGGCGGAGATGTCTAAGAAGATGGACTTCGTGGATGTTGTGCCAATCTCTGCCAAGCAAGGTAAGAACATTGACGTACTGCGTAAGCACGTGCGTAATCACTTACCTAAAGCAACGCATCACTTCCCAGAAGAATACGTGACTGACCGTTCTCAGCGTTTTATGGCGTCTGAGATTGTGCGTGAAAAGCTGATGCGCTTTACTGGTGAAGAGCTGCCATACTCAGTAACGGTTGAAATTGAACGTTTTGATTACAACCCCGAAACCGACGGTTTCCACATCAATGCCTTGATTCTTGTTGAGCGTAATGGTCAGAAGAAAATGGTGATTGGCAAAGGCGGCGAGAAGATTAAAACCATTGGTCGCGAAGCGCGTTTAGATATGGAAGAATTGTTCGGTCGTAAAGTTTACCTAGAAACCTGGGTTAAAGTGAAATCTGGCTGGGCAGACGACGAACGAGCGTTGCGATCGTTGGGTTATATAGACGATTTATAATCTTGGCTGCGAAGGTGCTTCGCTCCAACATCGATGAAAAATCAGTATCGATTAAAATAAGGAGCCGCTCGGCTCCTTATTTTTTATTTCACACTTTTTAGGCACAATGACTTAGATGAGTAATCTGTCTTCCGAAGGTTTACAGCGCTGTTTTGTATTGCACCGACGCCCTTACAGTGAATCGAGCTTAATCCTTGATGTATTTAGTGAGGAATATGGCCGAATGACTTTAATGGCCAAAGGCGCGCGCAGTAAGCGTTCGAACTTAAAAGGCGCATTGCAACCTTTTACCCCGCTATTACTTAAATGGTCGGGGAAAGGCTCAATGAAAACTTTGCGTCAAGCCGAGCCGATAAGTCTAGGTTTGCCGTTAACGGGCATTAATCTCTACTCAGCCATGTACGTCAATGAACTGATTGGCCGTATTTTGATGGCTGAAGTGCCGATGCCAGCACTATTTCATGATTATTTGCATGCGTTAACCGAGTTGGCGCACAACGAGAACCCTGAGCCTGCACTGCGTCGTTTTGAGTTAGCCTTGCTGTCTGCGATGGGGTATGGCGTGGATTTTTTGCATTGTGCAGGTACCGGCGAGCCCGTCGATCCAGAAATGACCTATCGTTACCGGGAACAGAAAGGGTTTATTGCTTCGGTTAGGCGCGATAACCTCACGTTTTTAGGGAATGAACTGATTGCTATCAGTGAGCGGCGGTTCGTCACTAAAGAGCAGCTAAAAGCGGCAAAACGCTTTACACGTATAGCCTTAAAGCCGTATCTTGGCGGCAAACCTTTAAAAAGTCGTGAATTTTTCATTCAGACCCCCAGAGCACGGAGTAACGGAAAATGAGCTCAATTTATTTAGGCGTCAATATCGACCATATTGCCACTCTACGTAATGCACGTGGTACAAAATACCCAGATCCTGTTCACGCTGCTGAAATTGCAGAGCGTGCAGGCGCGGACGGTATCACTATCCACTTACGTGAAGACCGTCGCCATATTTTGGATCGTGATGTACGTATTCTGCGTGAAACCATTCAAACACGTATGAATCTAGAGATGGCAGTGACGGACGAAATGGTTGAGATTGCGCTGCAAACTAAACCAGAGTTTGTGTGTCTAGTGCCTGAAAAGCGTGAAGAACTGACGACGGAAGGTGGCTTAGATGTAGTAGGACAGCTTGAAAAAATTAAAGCTGCGACGAAAAAGCTGACAGATGCCGGCATTAAAGTTTCGCTCTTTATTGATGCTGACCGTCAACAGATTGAAGCTGCGAAAAAGTGTGGTGCTCCGTTTATTGAGCTACATACTGGCCATTATGCAGATGCGACGACAGAAGACGAACAACAAGCTGAACTGAAGAAGATTGCCGCTGGTGCGAGTTATGCACATGATCTAGGTATTATTGTTAATGCCGGGCATGGCCTGACTTATCACAATGTCGCACCAATTGCTGCATTACCAGAAATTTACGAACTCAACATTGGTCACTCAATCATTGGTCGCGCAGTATTTGATGGTTTAAATAAAGCGGTTGCTGACATGAAAGCACTGATGATTGAGGCTCGCCAGTCATAGGGCTATCTAGATGGCGATTATAGGGTTAGGGACCGACATTGCAGAAATTGAGCGTATTGAAAAAGCGTTAGCTCGTAGTGGTGAACCTTTTGCTCAGCGGATTCTTTCAGAAGAAGAAATGGCCAAATTCTCACAGCTTAAGCTGCAAGGTCGTTATCTTGCTAAGCGCTTTGCAGTCAAAGAAGCGGCCTCAAAAGCATTGGGAACAGGGATAGCAAAAGGGGTCACGTTTCACGATTTTTCCATCTCGAACGATGCGCTTGGAAAACCAGTGCTCGCATTGACGGGCACAGCCAAGCAAATAGCGGATGCGATGGGCGTTAACCACATTCACCTGTCCATTTCCGATGAGCGTCATTACGCTGTGGCGACGGTTATTTTTGAATCCTAGCTTGTAAGTCTTAAACAAAATACTAAAAAGCCAGAGCATTTGCTCTGGCTTTTGTTTCTCTTCAATAGATCACTGTTCAAGGTATAACTTTGCGGTTGTTGTTACTTTAATCATTTCATCTTGCAGCTCGAACATTTCAGGCTCAACTTCCTCAAGACTGACCCCTGAGCGCAGTGCTTGCTCAAGCGTCGCACAGAGTGACTTCAGTCTTGGAACGCCACAATATGAACTACTGCCGTGCAGCTTATGGATGACATGAATTAGGTCATCACGGGAGATATCTTCTTGCTCCAGAGCTTGGTCAACGACTGCTTCTACTTCAGGGATGAACTCAATCAACATGCGCAGCATGTCTTTAGCGAGATCCTCTTTATTCGCGCTCTGTTTTAAGGCTGCTTGCCAATCAATAATCACATCCTGCTGAGGCGAAGAAACGGGTTGTGGTGCGCTTCCTTCAGGTTCATCAACGTATGAAGGGGCGACTTTGCCAATGCTCTCTGTACAAGCATTTGGGTTCCAGTGAACCAAAACCTGTTGCAGCACATGCTCTTCAATAGGTTTGGTCAAGTAGTCATCCATTCCTGCTGAGAGCAAGCGGTCTCGTTCCCCTGCCATGGCATGCGCCGTTACCGCAATCACTGGCGTGTCTTTATTTAGCTCCAACTCTTTAATGTGCTTACAAGCGGTCACACCATCCATTTGTGGCATTTGAATATCCATGAAGATTAAATCGTACTTTTTCTCTGTCGCCAGGTTCACCGCTTGCTGGCCATTGCTACAGGCGGTGACGGTTTCTACTCGTTCGCGGAGTAGTGCAGAGATCAGCTTCAAGTTTGCAGGGTTGTCATCCACTGCTAGTACAGTGAGAGGTAAACGGTCCCCTTCGCTTGGCGTAATTGGAGCGCTTAATACCGGTGGCGATTCTACATGTTCGCTAATCAGGCTTTGTAGCAACTTACGGCGAGACAATGGTTTCGTCAGGCACTGGACGTGATGCTCTGTCATTATTTGGTCCGCAAGCGCCAATTCGGTACTCGGTGTCCCTAGGAGAACACTCGGAGCCATGCGTTTCGCTTGTTCTATCCAAGGTGTAATAACTTCCGCATCGTGAGTCTGGTTGGCCGCTAAATTCAACAGTACATAATCATATTGTTCTTCGTTGTTTGGTAGCGAAGAGCGGTAGGTTACTAAAATACCCTCCTGACTTAGAATCTGTTGGGTTACGGATGCGGCTTGCATGTTTGGTTCAATCAGCAGTAACTGCTTCCCAGTCAGAAGTTCCACTTCAATCAGTTCGCTCATTGGCATCTCGGTTGAGTGCAAGCGCACCGTAAACCAGAAGGTTGAACCTTGGTGTAGACGGCTGGTTAAACTGATTTCGCCGCCCATCTGGCTCACCAGTTTCTGAGTGATAACCAGACCAAGACCAGTACCGCCGTAACGACGTGAAATACTTGCATCTGCTTGGCTAAAGGCTTGGAACAACTGCGCTTGCTGACGCTCAGAGATACCAATACCGGTATCACGCACCATGAATTGTAGTTCGACGGAGTCTCCTGATTGAGAGCGCATTTCTACGCTAACATCAATGTTGCCTCGCTCGGTAAACTTGATTGAGTTACCGACTAAGTTCGTCAAAATTTGCTGGATACGTAGTGGATCCCCAACTAAACCTGGTGGAATTTTAGGGTCCACTTTTAGGGTGATTTCTAACCCTTTCTCATGTGCACTTGTGGCTTGTAGGTTAATTACCTCTTCTAAACTTTCTCGGAAATCAAAAGGAATGTTTTCGAGTGCCAGCTTACCCGCTTCAAGTTTCGAGAAGTCGAGAATGTCATTGATGATATTCAGCAGGTTGTTCGCCGATTTCTCAATCGTCTGTAGGTAATCCGTTTGGCTGTTAGAAAGCTGCGTTTTAAGCATTTGACGAGTAAAGCCAATCACCCCATTGAGCGGAGTACGCAGCTCGTGCGACATGTTCGCCAAGAACTCTGACTTAACCCTGGCCGCTTCTTGCGCGCGTTTCTTCGCGATATCCAACTCAACGTTCTGAATTTCTAGCTGCTCAAGCGTTTCACGTAAGTCGGACGTGGCTTGGTCTATACTGTGCTGCATCTCCACGTGATATTCTGATAACGATACCGCCATGGCGTTGATGCCATTTTTTAGCTGGTCTAACTCACCGTGCATTTTGCCTTCGATACGCACATCCAGATGACCACGGCGAATGCGGTCAACGACATTCTTCATGTGGGTGATAGGTTGGGTCACATCGTGCATTAGACGTGAAGCAAACACACTTGCTAAGCCAAGACCGAGAACCAGAACTAAAAACGCAGAAAAGACTTCTTGATACTGTTGCAGCCTCAAGGAGGAGAGATCTAACTCGACGGCGATGTAACCAATCGCTTTTGTGCCTTGGCTTTCGTTCGACAACTCCGCTAAGTAGTGACCTTCTGACAAAATGGGGACACGCAATATCAGTGAGTTTTCGTAGATTTCCGAATTACCCAGTTGCGGGATCGGTTTATCTTTGGGAAACATCAAGGCTTCAAAATTAGGATGAAAGTTAGAGGTCACAAAGAGCTCATGATGTTCATCAAATACCGCGATACTACGAACCAGTTTGGAGTTTTTGCGGTGCGCGTAGCTTATCAAGCGACGTACCGCCTCTCGGCTTTCTGATAGTAGATGAGTTTCACTGGCAATCGCCAGCGGCTCAATAATGCTGTTACCAGTGGTGATAACTTGTTTCTCAAGGTCTTGGTAGCGGTTAAATGAGAAAAAGCCGCTCAGTAATAAACCAATAATGAGAGTGGGAGCGAGAGTTAGTGTAATTACACGTGCTCGTAAGCCATATCTGGTCATGTTATCTAATTACATCGGAGTCTGGATATGGGAAAATAACGCATTATTTCTCAAGCGCACGATAAAGCCTTGAGCAAAGAAGTGACGTCACCGAATAAACGGTAAGCATAATCAAGTCACTCGAATCACACAACGGCTGCAATCAAGAATAGTGAAGCCGAAGAGCAATTACATATAAATCAGGCATAGAGCATGGCACGCATCTTTCAACCGAAAAAGAAAACCCAACTCAATACTCGGCACCAAGCAGTGCAAGTAGAGCGTTTAGATCACCACGGCGCAGGCATTGCTTACCTCAAAAAGAAGCCATTGTTTATTGATGGAGCACTGCCGGGTGAGGAGGTGGTCACTCAATTGGTGGAAGAAAAGAGCAAATACGCTCGCGGTAAGTTGATTAAAATCCTTAAGCCGAGTGAAGCTCGTGTGGAGCCATTTTGCCCACATTATCATGAGTGCGGTGGCTGTGATTTGCAGCATCTAGATTATGGCCAACAATTGACGTACAAACAGCAAACGTTGCGTCAGCTAATGCGAAAATTCTCAGGCAGTGACATTGAACTAGATGCCCCGTTATTGGGAGATTCGCAGGCCTACCGTCGCCGTGCGAGAGTGAGCTTGTTTGTTGATAAAAAAACACGTCAGCTACATTTTGGTTTCCGTAAAAAGCAGAGTAAGCAAATTGCGCAAGTGACCGATTGCCCAGTGCTGGCACCGGAACTGAATGTTTTGCTGCCAGAGATTTACTCAGCCCTAAAAGCGTTCAAAAAGCCGGAACAATTAGGTCATGTAGAGCTGGTACTTGGCGATAATGGGCCGTGTATTACGCTGCGCCACTTGAGCGCTCTGACAACGAGTGAAACTCAATCTCTAACGGAGTTGGCAAAACGTCATGGCGCATCGTTGTACTTAATGCCATCGACAGAACAATTAGACCTTATCGAAGGCGATATGCCTTTTTATCAAGAAGTTGGAGTGAAAATCCCTTTTGCACCAAATAACTTTATTCAAGTAAACCAAGGTGTAAACCAACAAATGGTCAAACAAGCGGTTGAGTGGTTAGACCCACAAAAGAGTGACCGAGTGTTAGATTTGTTCTGTGGTTTAGGCAACTTTAGTTTACCAGTTGCGAAATTAGCTAAGTACGTGGTTGGAGTAGAGGGTGTTGCAGAGATGGTAGAAAAAGCCACAAACAATGCATCTTTGAACCAAATCAATAACGCGCAATTTTATCACGCTAACCTTGAGCAAGATTTTGAAGGCCAAGCCTGGGCCGCAGAGCGGTTTGATAAAGTATTATTAGACCCGGCACGCGCGGGAGCGAGTGGGATCATCGATCAAGTTTCTGAGCTTGGCGCACAGCGTGTAGTTTATGTTTCTTGTAATCCTGCTACCCTTGCTAGGGATAGTCAAAGCTTGATAGAGCAAGGCTATAAATTAACGAAATTAGGTATGCTGGATATGTTCCCTCATACCAGTCATCTAGAATCGATGGCATTGTTTGAAAAGTCCTAACTTTAGGACTTTGACCCCTTATTTGTGGTGGGTGGTCATAAAGCCAGCGTGTACGCGCGGTAAAAAGAACTAACCTGGACGGTGTTAGTCAAACCACACGAATATAATAATTAGGATGATGAGATGGTTGCGGTAAGAAGCGCGCATTTAAACCAAGATGAACAGTTTGAACTCGAAAACTGGGTGGCTAGCCTAGGACAAGAGAAAAACACAGCCTCACGCTTAATCGAAGTATATCGAGATTGCCAGACGGTATTAGCTGATAACGAGCAAGCGGAGCTGTTGTTGTGGCGTGGACGAGAAATGATCGAAATTTTGATCACCTTGTCTATGGATCAAGCCACTTTAGTGGCTGCTCAACTGTTTCCTTTGGTTTCAAGTGGTGCTTTTAACAGAGAAATTCTGGAAGAGAAATACAGCAAAGAAATCATAAAATTAATCGACGGCGTTGAAGAAATGGCTGCTATTGGCCAACTCAACGTCAACATGGAAGGCAGTGCAGCGTCATCTCAGGTAGATAACGTACGCCGTATGCTGCTTGCCATGGTGGATGACTTCCGCTGCGTAGTTATCAAGCTCGCGGAACGAATTTGTAACCTTATTGAAGTTAAAAAAGCGCCAGATGAAGTTCGACGTGCGGCGGCAAAAGAGTGTGCCAACATCTATGCGCCGCTAGCAAACCGATTAGGCATCGGTCAGCTGAAATGGGAAATTGAAGATTACGCTTTCCGCTACCAACAACCGGAAACTTACAAACAAATTGCCAAACAGCTTTCTGAGAGACGCATCGTTCGTGAACAGTACATCAAAGACTTTGTTGAAGACCTCACGCACGAAATGGAAGTGTCGGGCATCAATGCCGAAGTGAGTGGTCGACCTAAGCACATCTACAGCATTTGGCGAAAAATGCAGAAAAAGAGTTTGGCCTTTGATGAGCTGTTTGATGTGCGAGCAGTGCGTATCATCGCAGACAAACTGCAAGATTGTTACGCGGCTTTAGGCGTAGTTCACACCAAATACAAGCATCTACCGAGCGAGTTTGATGACTACGTTGCTAACCCTAAACCAAACGGTTATCAATCGATCCATACAGTAATTCTAGGGCCAGAAGGCAAAACCATCGAGATCCAGATTCGTACCAAGCAAATGCATGAAGAGTCGGAACTGGGGGTTGCAGCGCACTGGAAATATAAAGAAGGGGCAAGCAGCCGAAGCGGTTATGATGAGAAGATCACGTGGCTGCGTAAGCTACTGGATTGGCAAGAAGAAATGTCTGACTCTGGCGAAATGCTCGATGAGCTGCGTAGCCAAGTCTTTGATGACCGTGTTTATGCCTTTACACCACGTGGTGATGTTGTCGATTTGCCAATGGGGGCAACGCCGCTAGATTTTGCCTATCACATTCACTCCGAAGTGGGACACCGTTGTATCGGTGCCAAAGTCGGAGGTCGTATTGTGCCGTTCACGCATAAATTACATATGGGTGACCAAGTCGAGATTATCACTCAGAAAGAACCTAACCCATCACGTGACTGGTTAAACCCATCATTAGGCTTCGTTCATTCTGGTCGTGCGCGTGCCAAAATTAACGCTTGGTTCCGAAAGCAAAGCCGTGAGAAGAACCTTGAAGCAGGTCGTGAAATCCTTGAGCATGAGTTAGCCAAAATTGGCGCAACGTTAAAAGATGCAGAGCATTACGCCCTCAAGCGGTTTAACGTCAAAACACCAGATGAATTGTATGTTGGGGTAGGTAGCGGTGATTTGCGCATCAACCAAATCATTAACCATATCAACGCGTTAGTTAACAAGCCAACGGCAGAGGAAGAAGACCAGCAAGCACTGGAAAAACTGCAAGAAGCAGAGCACAAATCACCAGCGCAAAGCCGACCGAAAAAAGACGCCGTCGTTGTAGAAGGTGTCGATAATCTAATGACGCACCTAGCGCGTTGCTGTCAGCCGATTCCAGGTGATGATATCTGTGGTTACATCACGCAAGGTCGCGGCATTTCAGTACACCGTAGTGACTGTGAACAGTTAGAAGAACTGCGCCATCATGCGCCAGAGCGTATCATTGATACTGTCTGGGGCAGCGGCTTCGTCGGGTCATACATCCTCACCGTCCGTGTTGAAGCGATGGAGCGAGGTGGTCTACTCAAAGACATTACGACACTGTTCGCCAACGAAAAGATCAAAGTGACCAGTATGAAGAACCGAGTCGATTACAGACGTCAACTTGCCATCATGGACTTTGACCTAGAAGTCACCAATATTGAGGTGCTTTCTCGTGTTTCGAAGCGTGTTGAGCAGATTAAGGATGTGATGACGGTGAAACGCCTCGGCTAAAATTCTCGTCATACTTGAAGCTGATAGCGTTGTTGCCTGCGCTCACTCCGGAGTGCCGGCCCAGGCTCATCACATAGGCGAGCTATGCTCAGGAGTCGCGAAAACTTGTTGCCTTGTCAAAGTAACAATTACTTAGTGAAAGCTGCTGAGAAAATATAATGTAGAAGGTGAGTGGTTTTGGCCGCTCACCTTTTTCTTTAGTAGAAAGGTTTAAAGGAACAAAAAATGAGTCATCCAATTGAACAATTAGAACAAATCATGGCGAAGTTGCGTGACCCAGAAAACGGTTGCCCTTGGGACTTAAAACAAACCTTTGACACCATCGTTCCGCATACAATAGAAGAAACCTACGAGGTGGTGGACGCGATTCAAAATCGAGATTGGCCCAATCTAAAAGAAGAGCTAGGGGATTTGTTGTTTCAGGTGATTTTTTACAGCCAGCTAGCGAAAGAGCAAGAGCTGTTCGACTTTTCGGATGTCGTCGAAACCGTGAACGAAAAACTGACTCGTCGCCACCCGCATGTTTTTTCAGATGTTGAGTTTGAATCTGACGAGGAAATTAACGCGAACTGGGAAGCGGAAAAAGCAAAAGAAAAAGCCCTAGTAGGCAAAGCGGAAGAAAGTATCCTAGACTCAATACCAAACTCTTTACCGGCACTTTCTCGTGCTACAAAAATTCAGAAAAAATGTGCAAAATTTGGGTTTGATTGGGATTCACTTGGCCCGGTTGTCGATAAAGTACGAGAAGAAATTGACGAAGTCATGGAAGAGGCACTGCAAGTTCAGCCCGATGAAGAGAAAGTTGAGTTGGAGCTCGGTGATTTGCTATTTGCGACTGTCAATTTGGCTCGCCACCTTGATAAAAACCCAGAAGTCGCGCTAGGAAAAGCAAACGTAAAGTTTGCGCGACGTTTTAAACAAGTTGAAGGCAAGGTTCAGCAGTCAGGCAAAGTACTTACAGATTGTTCTTTATCAGAACTTGACCATTTTTGGGATGAAGTAAAACAAGAAGAATCGAGGCAGAGGTAAACTGGCAGAATACATAATATAAGGTCAACTTGTTTGGTTACACGAAAACGGACTTTGGTTTGTCTTTGCTCACTTTGATTTGAAGCAAAAAATAAAAAATTACGGTGTGATAGATTTCACGTTGTGGCGGTAAGGAGCTTCTGGTATATTTATCTCCCGTCCAGAAGCACTCCATTTCCCTCATTCAACCAATTTCAGGTTAAACATGACGACAAATTACATTTTTGTTACTGGCGGGGTTGTATCCTCTCTAGGTAAAGGTATTGCAGCAGCATCTCTTGCGGCTATTCTAGAAGCTCGTGGTCTTAAAGTGACTATGATGAAGCTTGACCCTTACATCAACGTTGACCCGGGCACAATGAGCCCTACTCAGCACGGTGAAGTGTTCGTTACAGAAGATGGCGCAGAGACTGACCTTGACCTTGGTCACTACGAGCGTTTCATCCGTACCAAGATGACCAAGCGTAACAACTTCACTGCAGGTCGTGTTTATGCCGACGTACTTCGTAAAGAACGTCGTGGTGACTACCTAGGCGCCACTATTCAAGTTATCCCTCATATCACTAACGCGATCAAAGATCGCGTTATTGCAGGTTCTGAAGGCCATGATGTGGCTATCGTTGAAGTTGGCGGTACTGTTGGTGATATCGAATCACTACCATTTATGGAAGCGATTCGTCAGCTAGCTGTTGAGCTAGGCCGTGAGCGCGCAATGTTCATGCACCTAACACTTGTTCCTTACCTAGCGGCAGCGGGCGAAGTGAAAACTAAGCCGACGCAACACTCTGTAAAAGAACTTCTATCTATCGGTATTCAGCCAGACATCCTAGTTTGCCGTAGCGATCGCGTTATTCCTGCGAATGAGCGTAAAAAAATCGCACTGTTCTGTAATGTTCCAGAAAAAGCAGTAATTTCAATGAAGGATGTAGACTCTATCTACAAGATCCCTCAGTTGATTAAATCTCAAGGGCTAGATGACCTTGTGTGTGCTCGCTTTGGTATTACTGCTCCTGAAGCAGACCTTTCTGAATGGGAACAGGTTATCTACGAAGAAGCAAATCCTACTGGTGAAGTAACCATCGGTATGGTTGGTAAATACATTGAATTACCAGATGCATACAAATCTGTGAACGAAGCGCTTAAACACGCTGGCTTGAAAAACCGTCTAAGCGTCACAATTAAGTATGTAGACTCACAAGATATCGAAACAAAAGGCGTTGAACTTCTAGAAGGTTTGGACGCAATCCTAGTACCAGGTGGCTTCGGCGATCGTGGTATTGAAGGCAAGATCCGTGCGGCTCAATATGCACGTGAGAATAACGTGCCTTACCTAGGTATTTGTTTGGGTATGCAAGTGGCACTAATCGAATACGCGCGTAACGTTGCGGGTATGGAAGGTGCACATTCAACAGAATTTAACAAAGAGACTAAGTACCCTGTGGTAGGTTTGATCACAGAGTGGGTAGACGAATCAGGTAGCGTAGAAGAGCGTACTGAAAAGTCTGACCTAGGCGGTACGATGCGTCTTGGTTCACAGCTGTGTCACCTAGAGAAAGGGACTAAAGCTCGTGAACTGTACGGTAGCGCGACGATCCATGAACGTCACCGTCACCGTTACGAAGTGAATAACGTGCTTCGTCCGCAAATCGAAAAAGCAGGCCTAAAAGTATCAGGTCTATCTGCGGACAAGAAGTTAGTGGAAATGATTGAGAACCCAGCTCACCCATGGTTTGTAGCGGCTCAGTTCCACCCAGAATTCACCTCGACTCCTCGCGATGGACATCCATTGTTTGCAGGTTTTGTTAAGGCTGCGGGCCAAAACGCACGCGGCGAATTCGAGAAGTAAAAGGATACGGGCGGCGGCGAAGGTTGTGCTGCTGCCCTTTAAGATTGACATTTATATTTGAAACGAGAGGAAACATTAATGTCTAAGATCGTTAAAGTTCTAGGTCGTGAAATCATCGACTCACGTGGTAACCCAACTGTAGAAGCTGAAGTACACCTAGAAGGCGGTTTCGTAGGTATGGCGGCAGCTCCATCTGGCGCATCTACTGGTTCTCGCGAAGCTCTTGAGCTACGTGACGGTGACAAAGCACGTTTCCTAGGTAAAGGTGTTCTTAAAGCAGTTGAAGCTGTAAACGGCCCAATCGCTGAAGCTCTAGTTGGCAAAGACGCTAAAGACCAAGCTGCAATCGACGCAGTAATGATCGAACTAGACGGCACTGAAAACAAATCTAAATTCGGTGCTAACGCTATCCTAGCTGTTTCTCTAGCAAACGCTAAAGCTGCTGCTGCTGCGAAAGGCATGCCTCTATACGAGCACATCGCTGAGCTAAACGGCACTGCAGGTCAGTTCTCTATGCCTCTACCAATGATGAACATCATCAACGGTGGTGAGCACGCAGACAACAACGTTGACATCCAAGAGTTCATGATCCAACCAGTTGGCGCTAAGACTCTTAAAGAAGGTCTACGTATCGGTGCAGAAGTATTCCACAACCTAGCTAAAGTTCTTAAGTCTAAAGGCTACAGCACTGCAGTTGGTGATGAAGGTGGTTTTGCTCCTAACCTTAAATCTAACGCTGAAGCTCTAGAAGTTATCGCAGAAGCTGTTGCAGCTGCTGGTTACGAACTAGGTAAAGACGTTACTCTAGCTATGGACTGTGCTGCATCTGAGTTCTTCGACAAAGAAGCTGGCATCTACAACATGAAAGGCGAAGGTAAAACTTTCACTTCTGAAGAGTTCAACCACTACCTAGCTGAGCTAGCTAACCAATTCCCAATCGTTTCTATCGAAGACGGTCTAGACGAGTCTGACTGGGATGGCTTCAAGCACCAAACTGAACTACTAGGTGACAAGCTTCAACTAGTAGGTGACGATCTATTCGTTACTAACACTAAGATCCTTGCTGAAGGTATCGAGAAAGGCGTAGCTAACTCTATCCTTATCAAGTTCAACCAAATCGGTTCTCTAACTGAGACTCTAGCTGCAATCAAGATGGCTAAAGACGCAGGTTACACAGCAGTAATCTCTCACCGTTCTGGCGAAACTGAAGATGCAACTATCGCTGACCTAGCGGTAGGTACAGCAGCAGGTCAAATCAAAACTGGTTCTATGAGCCGTTCTGACCGTGTTGCTAAGTACAACCAGCTAATCCGTATCGAGGAAGCTCTAGGTGAGCGCGCTCCTTTCAACGGTCTTAAAGAAGTTAAAGGTCAAGCTTAATTCTTAATTGAATTAACCGCTTAACTTAAAGCTTTTGAAAACGCCTCGCACTTGCGGGGCGTTTTTTATATGACGGAAGCTCTAAGTGAGCGCGCTCCTCCATGTTTCAAGGAAGCGGTCTCAAAGAAGTTAAAGGTCAGGCTTAATTCTTAACTGAGTTAACGGCTTATCTTAAAGCTTTTAAAAACACCCTGCCTTGGCGGGTGTTTCTTTATATAACGGAAGCTCTAGGTGAGCGCGCTCCTCCATGTTTCAAGGAAGCGGTCTTAAAGAAGTTAAAGGTCAAGCTTAATTCTTATTGAGTAAAGTTTCGCTAAATAGCTTTTTGAAACCATCGCTACGGCGGTTTTTTTGTATTTATAAGTTTGTATTTTTGGCTCTTACTTTGGTCATGGGTAAGGAGCGCTTCCTATGAGCTTGTTTCATTTTGCTGCTTATTTCTTGTAAGGAGCGTGTGAGTCTCCCTTTCTCCCCTAGAGGCAACCTCGCATTTATGCTATATATGTCACCTTATCTAATTCCTTCCGGTACAGAATGTTAGCAGCGATATGCGAATCTTTGTTATAGCCCTTACGCTACTGTTTGGCTTGCTTCAATACACTCTATGGTTTGGTAAAAACGGAGTGTCTGACTACTACACAGTAAAAGATGAAATTGAAGTTCAGCAACAAGTGAACAGCAAGCTACAAGCTCGCAACAATGAAATGTTCGCTGAGATTGATGACTTAAGGCAAGGTCTTGATGCGATTGAAGAACGTGCGCGTCATGAGCTCGGTTTAGTTAAAGATGGCGAGACTTTTTACCGCATTATAGGTGAGGAAAACCATTAAAATGTTGGATATGAACTCATCGCATATCGCAATTGTGCCTGCTGCTGGTGTAGGGAGCAGAATGAAGGCAGATCGCCCTAAGCAATATTTATTGATCGAAGGTAAAGCGGTACTGGAACATACCGTAGAGAAACTGCTTTCTCACCCAAATATTTCTAAGGTTGTCGTTGCCATTACTGACGGCGACCCATATTACCCAGAATTGTCCATTGCTAAGCACCCAGATGTGATTCGTGTAGCTGGTGGTAAAGAAAGAGCAGACTCTGTGTTATCAGGGCTAAACTATGTCAATGAGCATCTGGAAAGCGAGTGGGTATTAGTCCACGACGCTGCGAGGCCATGTGTATTAACATCCGACATTGACCGTTTGATTGATGTTTGCTGCGCCCACTCAACGGGTGGCATTCTCGCATCTCCTGTGAGAGATACAATGAAGCGAGCAAACGCAGTACAAGATATCGATCATACGGTAGATAGAGAAGCATTGTGGCATGCACTTACTCCACAAATGTTTAAAACTCAGCAGCTTACTCAAGCACTGGCTGACGCATTAGAACAGGGTGTAACCATTACCGATGAAGCCTCGGCTTTGGAATGGTTAGGCGAGAAGCCAGCCTTAGTTCAAGGGAATGCGAACAATATAAAAATCACTCAGCCAGAAGATCTTGCGTTAGCCGAGTTTTATCTAAGCCGTGAGCGCGGCGAATAAAGAAAGGATAGAAAATGATTCGAATTGGTCATGGTTTCGACGTACATAAATTCGGCGGTGAAGGTCCGGTAATTATCGGTGGTGTAGCGATTCCTTACGAACAAGGTTTGATTGCTCACTCAGATGGCGATGTAGCGTTGCATGCGTTAACGGATGCTCTGCTGGGCGCGATTGCTGCCGGCGATATTGGTCGTCATTTCCCAGATACGGATGATAAATGGAAAGGCGCAAACAGTCGTGAATTACTGAAAGACGTTTACCGTCGAGTTAAAGAGCAAGGCTACCGTCTTGGCAATGCTGATGTAACCATCATGGCACAAGCGCCTAAAATGGCACCACACATTGACGCAATGTGTGCGGCGATAGCCGAAGACCTAGAAACCGACATTAGTAACATTAACGTAAAAGCGACGACGACAGAACGTCTCGGTTTTACTGGACGCAAAGAAGGCATTGCAACGGAAGCCGTTGTACTTCTGTTTAAGCAATAACTAGCAATTTGCTCCTCTAAGCTGTGATATCAGCGGAAACACATCATGTCAGACATTTTATCTTCATTGGCTTACCTAACGGGTAAGCCAGTTGCATCGGCAAAAATTAAAGCGCAGCCAGAGCATTTTCAGGTTCGCGAAGATTTAGGTTTTGCCTTTACGGGCGAAGGCGAGCACTTAATGGTTCGTATCCGTAAAACGGGCGAGAACACCAGCTTCGTTGCTAACGAGTTAGCAAAAGCCTGTGGTGTTAAGTCGAAAGACGTTAGCTGGGCGGGTCTTAAAGACCGTCATGCGGTGACGGAACAGTGGTTAAGTGTCCATTTACCAAAAGGTGAAACGCCAGATTTTTCAGCGTTTTTGGCTCAATACCCAAGTATCGAAATCCTTGCAACAGATCGTCACAATAAAAAACTGCGTCCTGGTGACCTAGTAGGGAACGAGTTCGTGGTTACTTTGTCTGAAGTGACAGATATAGCGGATGTAGAGCAACGTCTTGAAAAAGTGAAACAAGTTGGCGTGCCAAACTACTTTGGTAGTCAGCGTTTTGGTAACGATGGCAACAACCTTGAAGAAGCACGTCGATGGGGACGCGAAAACGTTCGTACCCGCAATCAAAACAAGCGCAGTATGTATTTATCAGCGGCTCGTTCGTGGATTTTCAACCGCATCGTTTCAGCTCGTCTAGAGAATGGTGTGTTTGATAAGTTCATTGATGGTGACATTGCACAGACGAATTCTGGCACTCAGTTGATTGATGCAAACAACATCGCTGCTCTGCAAGTGCAATTTGCACAAGGTGAAGCGGCAATTACCGCTGCGCTTGCTGGCGATAATGCACTGCCTACTCAAGCCGAGGCTCTGGCATTAGAGCAACCGTTTTTAGACGAAGAGCCTGACCTCATGGCGTTGATTCGTGGTAATCGCATGCGCCACGATCGTCGCGATATTGCGCTGAAGCCAAAAGATTTAGCTTGGACGGTTGAAGGTAACAACATTACGCTGACTTTCTCACTGGATGCGGGATCTTTTGCGACCTCTATTGTTCGTGAGTTAGTTAATGAGGTTGAAGTAGAAAGAGAATACTAATGGAACAGGATTCACGAAACCCGAAGCCCTTAAGAGTCTTAATCAGCAATGATGATGGTGTTCATGCACAAGGGATTCATGCCCTCGCTGATGAGTTGAGAGATATCGCCGAAGTGACCATTGTCGCACCTGATCGAAATCGTTCAGGTGCTTCGAATTCACTCACATTAGAACAACCATTACGCGTGACTGAAATTGCCCCAAATATCTACTCAGTGCAAGGCACGCCCACGGATTGTGTGCATTTCGCGCTGAATGAGCTAATGAAAGATGATTTGCCTGATCTTGTTCTGTCAGGAATCAACCATGGCGCTAATTTGGGTGATGATGTTCTTTATTCTGGAACAGTAGCAGCAGCCATGGAAGGTCATTTCCTTGGCGTTCAGTCGGTGGCTTTTTCTCTAGTGGGTAAGCGACATTTCGAATCCGCCGCTAAAATTGCACGTCAAATTGTACAACAGCATTTAGCGTCGCCGATTCCAACGAATCGTCTACTGAACGTAAACGTGCCTGACTTACCATCAGAGAATTTAGGTGAAATTGAAGTGACTCGCTTAGGTGCTCGTCATCACGCTGAGAATATGATCAAGCAGAAAGATCCGAGAGGCCATGACATTTATTGGTTAGGGCCACCAGGAAAGGAGCAAGATGCAGGAGAGGGCACGGACTTTTATGCAATTGAGCATGGCCGAGTTTCAATGACGCCTCTGCAAGTTGATCTCACCGCTCACGAGTCGCTGCGTGCTATGGATAGTTGGTTAAAGGAAGAGAAGTAATGAGTAACCCACATGCTGACAGGTTGATAGCGTTTCTTATCTCCAGTGGCATCAAAGACCAAAGAGTTCTGGATGCTATCCAACGCTTGCCACGAGAAAGCTTTGTTTCTCAAGCGATGATGCACCAAGCCTATGATAACAATGCGTTACCAATTGGTCAGGGACAAACTATTTCTCAGCCTTATATCGTTGCTCGTATGACCGAGTTGCTTGAGCTAGAACCGGCGAGTCGTGTTCTGGAAATCGGAACGGGATCGGGTTATCAAACCGCGGTACTGGCGCAAATTGTTGATCATGTATACTCCGTTGAGCGAATTAAATCGTTGCAATGGGAAGCAAAGCGTCGCCTGAAGCAATTGGATATCTACAATGTTTCAACTAAGCATGCTGATGGGTGGCAGGGCTGGGAAGCGCGAGGTCCTTTCGATGCTATTATTGTTACCGCTGCCGCTGAAGTGATTCCCCAAGCTCTTCTCTCACAATTAAGAGATGGCGGCAAAATGGTCATTCCTGTTGGAGATACGGAACAACAGTTATTAAAAATAGAGCGTAAGGGAGACGAATATCTCTCTACCGTTGTAGAAATGGTTCGGTTCGTACCTCTGGTTGCGGGTGATTTAGCTTAAGGGTTAGGGATAGGTGAATAAGTTACTACGTCATATTGGTATTAGCTTTGTGTTTGCTGCAGGACTAGTTGGTTGTGCAGCGCATTCCCCTGCACCTGTCTCTAGCCTAAAAAAAGACTATTCAAGCCTTGAAAGAGGGAGTTACAGAGGGAGTTATTATGAGGTAAAAAAAGGCGATACACTTTACTTCATAGCTTATGTCACAGATAAAGATGTAAATGATCTTGTTCGTTACAATGAGTTAACTCAGCCTTACACTATCTACCCAGGACAGAGGCTAAAACTTTGGGCTCCGAAATATGTCGCCCCTAAATATGGTCAAAAAGTTGAACCCGTTGTGGCTCCTGTTGTTACGACACCCCCAGCTCCAGTGACGAAAACATCAACAGCCTCTAAACCCAAACCTTCGAGTAAAAACTCTAGTCAAAAACCTACAGAGACTAAGCCTAAAGTCGTACAAAAACAGCCTCCAAAGAAGGTTGAACAATCGAAAACAAAGGAGTATGTTGGTTCAAAAGATAACCAAAAAGTGAAGCAAAAAGCGCCAACTACCACAGCAAAGAGTGATAAAGTCTCAAAGTGGTTGTGGCCAACAAAAGGGAGAGTAATCAAGAACTTTTCGGCGGGAGAACAGGGAAATAAAGGTATCGACATCGCAGGACAGCGTGGTCAACCTATCGTTTCAACCGCAGCCGGCACAGTCGTTTATTCAGGCAATGCGCTACGAGGTTATGGCAACTTAATTATAGTAAAGCATAACGACAATTATTTAAGCGCATACGCACACAATGACAAACTGCTGGTCACAGAAGGACAAAGCGTAAAAAGCGGACAAAAAATCGCCACCATGGGTAGTTCAGGTGCAAAGTCGGTCAAACTACACTTTGAAATTCGCTATCAAGGTAAATCAGTGAATCCAAAGCGCTATTTGCCTTAAAACTTTGAAAAACAACTTGCGACATCATTTAGCGACATATTGAGTTGTCATGTCTTGCTAACTCGCCAGGGGGAGGCGTTATGAGTATCAGCAACACAGTAACCAAAGTTGAAGAGTTTGCATTTGATAATGCGTCAGTGAAGACCATTGATAACGAACTCGAAAGATCATCATCCACAGAAAGCAAAGCGACTGCGCGTGAAGAATTTGACGCGAGCAGTAAAAGCTTAGATGCAACTCAGTTGTATTTGGGCGAAATTGGCTTCTCACCTTTACTTACTGCCGAAGAAGAAGTGCTTTACGCAAGACGCGCCCTACGTGGCGACGAAGCGGCACGCAAACGTATGATCGAAAGTAACCTACGTTTGGTTGTTAAGATTTCTCGTCGATACAGTAACCGTGGTCTAGCACTACTCGATCTGATTGAAGAAGGTAACCTCGGCTTGATCCGAGCGGTCGAAAAATTCGACCCAGAACGTGGTTTCCGTTTCTCTACTTACGCAACATGGTGGATCAGACAAACGATAGAGCGAGCGTTGATGAACCAAACTCGCACGATCCGTCTACCTATCCATGTAGTGAAAGAGCTGAACATTTATCTGCGTACTGCGCGTGAACTTTCTCAAAAGCTCGATCACGAACCGACCGCAGAAGAAATTGCTGCTCAATTAGATATTCCAGTCGAAGACGTAAGCAAAATGCTACGCCTTAATGAGCGTATTAGCTCTGTCGACACGCCAATCGGTGGTGACGGTGAGAAAGCGCTGCTGGATATTATTCCTGATGCAAACAACTCTGATCCAGAAGTTTCGACTCAAGATGACGACATCAAATCATCGTTGATTCATTGGTTAGAAGAGTTGAATCCGAAACAGAAAGAAGTACTTGCACGTCGCTTCGGCCTACTAGGCTACGAGCCTTCGACGCTGGAAGAAGTTGGTCGAGAGATTGGTCTGACACGTGAGCGAGTACGTCAAATACAAGTGGAAGGTTTACGTCGTCTTCGTGAAGTCCTAATCAAACAAGGTTTGAATATGGAAAACTTGTTTAACGTAGAAGACGATTAAGTAATCCGTATTTCAATAGATACACAAAAGGCTATGGTTCCCCATAGCCTTTTTTCTTTTTTGCTCGTCGGTGTGAGTCTGTTTACAGCATCTTCTTCAAGCGATACAGCTCTTCAAGAGCTTGGCGTGGCGTTAAGTCGTCAGGATCAATACCTGACAGAGCTTGTTCGACCTCGCTAGGCTCTGGAATCAGGCTCAACTGGTTGGCCACATCTACTGCACTTGGACGTGGTGTGTCACTGTTTTGCCCCAGTTGCTCTAGCTGAGATAGCTTGTTACGCGCATTTTTGATGACCGTTTTTGGTACGCCTGCTAAGCCCGCAACAGCCAAGCCGTAAGACTTACTTGCCGCACCTTCTTGAACTGCGTGCATAAAGGCAATGCTGTCTCCATGCTCTACGGCATCCAAGTGAACGTTCGCTAAGTTTGGCAGTTGGTTCGGTAACTCTGTTAATTCGAAGTAGTGAGTTGCAAATAGGGTCATCGCACCAATTTGTGTTGCGAGCCATTCCGCACTTGCCCAAGCTAAAGACAGACCGTCGTAAGTACTAGTACCGCGTCCGATTTCATCCATTAGCACCAAACTGTTCTTAGTTGCGTTGTGAAGAATATTGGCTGTTTCGGTCATTTCTACCATGAAGGTCGAGCGGCCAGATGCAAGATCATCTGACGCACCAATACGAGTAAATATACGATCTAAAGAACCAATCTGTGCGGATTCTGCCGGTACATAAGAGCCGATATGTGCCATCAATGCAATCAGCGCAGTTTGACGCATGTAGGTTGATTTACCACCCATGTTTGGACCGGTGATGATCAACATCTTACGGGCTGGGTTAAGCTCAATTGGGTTCGCGATGAACGGCTCTGTTGTTACTTGTTCTACGACTGGATGACGACCAGCTTGAATGTGAATTCCTGCGTCTTTCACAAGCGTTGGGCGGCAGTAATCTAACGAATCTGCACGCTCTGCTAGGTTTTGTAATACATCCAGTTGAGACAGGGCAGAAGCTAGGTTTTGCAGCTTCTCAAGGTTTGGCATCAATAGATCAAACAGTTCTTCCCACAACTGTTTCTCAAGTGCTAACGCTTTAGATTTCGAGTTAAGTACTTTGTCTTCGTGTTCCTTAAGCTCTGGGATGATGTAGCGTTCAGCGTTTTTGAGTGTTTGGCGACGTACATAATGCGGTGGAACCAAATGGCTCTGGCCACGGCTTACTTGGATAAAGAAGCCATGAACGTTGTTGTAGCCTACTTTAAGCGTATCGATACCGTGTCGTTCACGCTCATCTCGCTCAAGCTGCTCAAGATATTCTGTTGCACCGTCTGCCAACTTTCGCCATTCATCGAGCTCCGCATTGTAGCCTTCAGCGATGACGCCACCATCACGAATAACAACCGGCGGATTTTCTTTAATCGCGCGCTCTAACAGGTCACATACTTCGTCAATCGGAGCTGCATACTTCGCCAATTTCGTTAGGTACGGATGGGTCAAAGAAGCGGTGACAGATTCTAGCTCTGGTAGCTGTTGCATGGCATTGCGAAGTCTAGCCATATCGCGAGGGCGAGCAGAGCGTAATGCAAGGCGCGCTAAGATACGTTCAATATCACCAATTTGCTTTAACGTTGGTTGAAGATCAGCAAACAGAGCTTGTTCTTTAATCTCACCAATCGCATCAAGGCGATTGTTTAACGTTTCAATGCAACGCATAGGCTGATGCAACCAACGCTTCAGCATTCGGCTGCCCATCGGAGTTGCACAATGGTCGAGTACTGCAGCGAGCGTGTTATCGGTTCCGCCTGCTAGATTTTGAGTAATTTCCAGATTACGTCGGGTAGCAGCATCAAGGATGACGGATTGATCCTGATGATCAAACGTTAAAGAGCGAATATGAGGTAAAGCCGTACGTTGAGTATCTTTTACGTACTGGATCAAACAACCAGCAGCACACAGCCCTAAGGACGCATGTTCTACACCAAAACCAACCAGATCTTTTGTGCCAAATTGTTGATTGAGTTGTTGCTTAGCCGTATCAAGCTCAAACTCCCAGACTGGGCGACGACGGTTACCATTGCGGCTCGCCATTAAATGTACAGGTTCAAAATCTTCTGGGAACAGTAGCTCACGTGGTGCAGTGCGTTGAAGCTCGGCTGTCATCGCTTCTTCAGTTTCTGGTTCTGTCAGTTGGAAGCGACCAGAGGTGACATCCAGCGTCGCATAACCGAACTTACCGTTGTGATGGTAAATTGCTGCGATTAAGTTATCGACACGCTCAGAAAGCAGCGCTTCATCCGTCACAGTACCTGGTGTCACGATACGCACAACTTTACGTTCTACCGGGCCCTTGCTGGTTGCCGGATCGCCAATCTGTTCACAGATCGCCACAGACTCACCAAGCTGAACAAGTTTTGCCAGGTAGCCCTCTACGGCGTGAAATGGCACACCCGCCATTGGGATTGGTTCACCTGCAGACGCACCACGTTTGGTCAATGAAATATCAAGAAGCTGAGAAGCTCGCTTGGCATCATCGTAAAAGAGTTCGTAGAAATCGCCCATGCGGTAGAACAGCAAAATCTCTGGGTTCTCAGCTTTTAGCTTGAGGTATTGCTGCATCATCGGAGTGTGTTTTTGTTCAGCTTTCACAGGTAAGTTCTTTTGTTTATTTCCGTAGCGGCTTAGGATACGTGAATCCCTATCAAGTAAAAAGAGACAAAGGGCATTTTGGCTATGGAAAAAACAACAAAATTGAGTGCCGATTTAGGCGCATTATTGGCTAAACACGGGCATGTTTTAACGACCGCAGAATCATGCACAGGTGGTGGTGTTGCAACCGCCATTACTGACATTGCTGGTAGTTCAGCGTGGCTTGACCGTGCGTTTGTCACCTACAGTAATGAAGCGAAAATGGAGATGCTTGGTGTGCAAGCTTCAACGTTAGAAGCGCATGGTGCAGTGAGTGAGCCAGTTGTGATTGAAATGGTACAGGGTGCAATTAAAAACTCAAATGCCACCATCGGTGTATCCATCAGTGGTATTGCAGGGCCGGGTGGTGGCAGTGAAGAGAAACCAGTCGGTATGGTCTGCTTTGCTTTTGCTGATAACCAAAGTTGGCAGCAAGTAGAAACCATGCATTTCTCTGGTGACCGTGCAGAAGTTCGCAAAAAAGCGGTCGAGCACGCGTTGACTCAATTGTATCAACATCTGCTCTAGAATTTCTTAACTTGTTTTAGCCCAGCATTGATAAGGGCTAGAGCAAATCATGACTTTAGGTCAGCCAAATTTTTTTCATACAGGTATGGACACTGTATGAATCAACAGTATAATAACTTTCATTGCTGAGCAGTTCTTCTGCTTAAGAAAAATGAATTACTATTCGTCGCCCAAAGAAGATGAATAAATCGGAGAAAGTAATGGACGAGAACAAACAGAAAGCGCTCGCCGCTGCGCTAGGTCAAATTGAAAAGCAATTCGGTAAAGGCTCTATCATGCGCCTTGGTGATAACCGCGCAATGGACGTAGAAACCATCTCAACGGGTTCTCTTTCTCTTGATATCGCTTTGGGTGCTGGTGGTCTACCAATGGGTCGTATCGTAGAAATCTACGGCCCAGAATCTTCAGGTAAAACAACATTAACGCTTGAGCTTATTGCTGCTGCGCAACGTGAAGGCAAAACGTGTGCGTTTATCGATGCAGAGCACGCTCTAGATCCTGTATACGCGAAGAAACTTGGCGTTGATATCGATGCATTGCTAGTTTCTCAGCCAGACACAGGTGAGCAAGCGCTAGAGATCTGTGACGCACTTGCACGTTCTGGTGCTATCGATGTTATGGTTGTCGACTCTGTTGCAGCGCTAACACCGAAAGCAGAAATCGAAGGCGAAATGGGCGATAGCCACATGGGTCTGCAAGCACGTATGCTTTCTCAAGCAATGCGTAAGCTAACGGGTAACCTAAAGCAGTCTAACTGTATGTGTATCTTCATCAACCAAATCCGTATGAAGATTGGTGTGATGTTTGGTAACCCAGAAACAACAACAGGTGGTAACGCACTTAAGTTCTACGCTTCTGTTCGTCTAGATATCCGTCGTACTGGCGCAATCAAAGAAGGTGACGAAGTCGTAGGTAACGAAACGCGCATCAAAGTTGTTAAGAATAAGATTGCAGCACCATTTAAAGAAGCAAACACACAAATCATGTACGGCCAAGGCTTTAACCGCGAAGGTGAACTTGTCGATCTCGGTGTGAAGCACAAGTTAGTTGAAAAAGCCGGTGCTTGGTATAGCTACAATGGCGATAAGATTGGTCAAGGTAAAGCGAATGCGTGTAACTACCTGCGTGAGCATCCTGAAGTGGCTAAAACTATCGATACAAAACTGCGTGAAATGTTGCTAGCGCCAGCACTTGCGGAAGCGCCTGAAGCTGGTGAAGCGCCAGAGCAAGCTGAAGAGTTTTAATCTCTCATAGATTAATAAATGACAAAGCCCTGCAATGCGGGGCTTTGTTGTATCTATTGAAATCAAAAATCGAATTATCACAAAGGCCATTGAGAGCCTGTACAGCAAAAATACTTTTAGGATCATCATGTACCAAAAACGCCAGGCGCCAACATTATCGAGCAAAGAGGCTGCTATCCAATTGCTTAGCCGTCGCGATCATGGTCAGTATGAGCTTTACCAAAAATTATCGATGAAGGGCTATGAAGAATCAGACATCGACATCGCAATTAATTTTTGCCTAGACCATAACTATTTAGATGATTTACGTTACGCGAAGAGTCAAATTAGACAGCATGTATACAAAGGACATGGAGAGCGTCGAATTCGTCAAGAGTTAAACCAGAAGCGTGTTGCGGAGTCGGTGATTGAGCAAGCTATGGCTGAAGAGCCGCAAGATTGGTTTGAACTGGCTAAACAGGCGGCAGAAAAGAAATTCAAAGGTATTAAAGCCAAAGACCAAAAAGAGTACGCAAAACAAGTTCGTTTTCTGCAATATCGTGGCTACAGTTTTGACCAAATCAGCTACGCGCTGAGCTTTGAGGACGAAGATTAACGGTCAGTCGTCCGCACTGATTTTTGTTTTGCTTCAAATTTTTTCTCCTACTCCCTCTTTTCCTCAAGAAAACTAGTCTCAGCTGTTTGCATGATCTACAATACGGCAAAATTCTAACTCGACTATTTTCAGGAAGAGCTGCATGTACATGAGCACTGATGAGGTTCGTAACGCGTTCCTCAAGTTCTTTGAGAGCAAAGGACACCAAATCGTAGAAAGTTCATCGTTAGTTCCACATAACGACCCAACCCTGCTGTTCACAAACGCAGGTATGAACCAATTTAAAGATTGTTTCTTAGGCTTAGAAAAACGAGCCTACACTCGAGCGACTACGGCTCAGCGTTGCGTACGTGCTGGTGGCAAACATAACGACCTAGAAAATGTTGGCTTTACTGCTCGTCACCACACATTCTTTGAAATGTTAGGCAACTTCAGCTTTGGCGATTACTTCAAAGAAGATGCGATCTCCTTTGCTTGGGAATTCCTAACCGAAGTTCTTAAACTGCCAGCGGATCGTTTATTGGTAACTGTTTACGAAACCGATGACGAAGCGTTTGACATCTGGAACAAGAAAGTTGGCGTACCCGCTGATCGTATTGTTCGCATTGGTGATAAAGAAGGCGGCAAGCCGTACGAGTCTGATAACTTCTGGCAAATGGGCGACACTGGCCCTTGTGGTCCATGTACTGAAATCTTCTACGATCACGGTGAGCACATCTGGGGTGGCCGTCCTGGCACGCCTGAAGAAGATGGTGACCGTTTTATCGAGATCTGGAACAACGTATTCATGCAGTTCAACCGTCACGCAGACGGGACTATGGAACCGCTACCAAAACCATCGGTAGATACTGGTATGGGTATCGAGCGTATCTCTGCAATCATGCAGGGCGTTCACTCAAACTACGAAATCGATGTATTCCAAGCTCTTATCAAAGCAGCAGCAGAAGTGATCGGTTACGAAGACCTATCAAACCAATCACTACGCGTTATCGCTGACCACATCCGTTCATGTTCATTCCTGATCGTGGATGGCGTTATGCCTTCAAACGAAGGTCGAGGTTACGTATTACGCCGTATCATCCGTCGTGCAGTTCGTCACGGTAACAAGCTGGGCGCACAAGGTGCATTCTTCCACAAGTTGGTTGGCGTTCTAGCTGACATCATGGGTACGGCTGGTGAAGAGCTGAAGCGTCAACAAGCTGTGGTTGAAAAAGTACTGCGTATCGAAGAAGAAAACTTTGGTCGTACACTTGAGCGCGGTATGGCGATTCTAAACGAAGCACTAGATAACCTAGACGGTAAAGTACTAGACGGCGAAACCGTATTTAAACTTTACGATACTTACGGCTTCCCAGCTGACTTAACTAACGACGTAGCACGTGAGCGTGAGTTCGCAATCGACGAAGAAGGTTTTGAGAAAGCGATGGAAGAGCAGCGTCAACGTGCGCGTGAAGCGGGTAATTTTGGTACTGACTACAACGCAGCAATCAAAGTTGATACGCAAACAGAATTCTGTGGTTACACAGGTACTAAAGGCTCTAGTTCTGTAGCAGCGATGTTCGTTGAAGGCAACGAAGTAGATTCTCTATCTGCGGGCGACAAAGCAATCATCGTACTTGGTGAAACACCATTCTACGCAGAGTCAGGCGGTCAGTGTGGTGACGCTGGTGAAATCCGTACTGAGTCTGGTGTATTCCACGTTGAGGACACTCAAAAACTAGGTAACGCAATCGCGCACCACGGTGTAATGGCAGAAGGCGTTCTAGCGAAAGGTGATGAAGTAGCAACTATCGTTGACGCAGAGCGTCGCGCAGCTATCTCTCTAAACCACTCAGCAACGCACTTGCTACACGCAGCACTACGCCAGGTTTTAGGTGAGCACGTAACGCAGAAAGGCTCATTGGTGAAGGCAGACAACCTACGTTTCGACTTCTCGCATCTAGAAGCCGTAACCGCAGCAGAGTTGAAAGAAGTTGAGCGCCTAGTTAACGCGCAAATTCGTCGCAACCACACGATTGAAACCAACGTGATGGACATTGAGTCTGCTAAGAAGAAAGGCGCAATGGCTCTATTCGGCGAGAAGTACGACGACGAAGTACGCGTACTATCTATGGGCGACTTCTCGACAGAGCTTTGCGGTGGTATTCACGCATCAAGCACAGGTGATATTGGCCTATTCAAAATCACTTCAGAAAGCGGCATTGCTGCAGGTATTCGACGTATTGAGGCGGTAACAGGCGAGGCTGCATTAGACGCTATTGAAGCTCAAAACGCGAAGTACGAAGAGAAACTGGCAGAATCTGCACAGAAAGCAAAAGCGCTAGAGAAAGAAGTGCAGAAGCTAAAAGATAAGATGGCGGCAGCAGAAAGCGCTAACATCATGGGCAAAGCGGTTGAAGTCAATGGTACAAAAGTTCTAGTCGCAGCTCTTGAAGGCGCTGACAGCAAGAACCTACGTACTATGGTTGATGACATCAAGAACCAAATGGGGTCTGGTGTCGTACTGCTTGCCAACGTAACAGGTGACAAGGTTGGTCTGATTGCTGGTGTGACTAAAGATCTAACTGGTAAAGTAAAAGCTGGTGATCTAGTTAAGATGATTGCTGAGCAAGTCGGTGGTAAGGGCGGTGGTCGTCCTGACATGGCTCAAGCTGGTGGTACTGATGTAGCCGCACTACCAGAGGCAATTAAAACAGTTCAGCCTTGGTTAGAAGAGCGCTTATAAGCTTTTAACTACTAAAATTACGCTCAATCAAGTTTCTTTGATTGAGCGTAATTTTTTTTAGCAGCCAAGTGGTTTAATTGACCAAAAGTTAACCGAGTCATTTAGGCTATTTGGTTTTTGTTGTAACTACTGCTTATATAATTTTTCTAAAAGGAAATACTGACGATGTAAGCAGTTCTAAAGAGACTTCGGTCTTGGGAAGGTGAAGACTGGTGAAAAAGCCCCTTATCGTGCAAAAGTTTGGCGGAACCTCAGTGGGTTCAATTGAAAGAATCCACCAAGTTGCTGAACACATCATTAAGGCGAAAAATGATGGCAATCAAGTTGTTGTTGTCGTGTCTGCAATGTCAGGCGAAACAAACAGACTGATGGACCTCGCTAAACAGATAGATAGCGTGCCTACAGCTCGAGAACTTGATGTTTTGCTCTCTGCTGGTGAGCAAGTGTCAATGGCACTGTTAGCAATGACACTCAATAAATTGGGTCATGCTGCACGCTCGCTTACCGGAGCACAGGCGAATATTGTGACGGATAATCAACACAATGACGCAACGATTAAACACATTGATACTAAGACAATTCTGGGATTGCTTGAGCAAGACCAAATCGTGATTGTTGCAGGCTTTCAAGGTGTGAATGAGAACGGGGATATCACCACATTAGGTCGAGGTGGCTCAGATACGAGCGCAGTGGCACTGGCAGGCGCATTGCGCGCTGATGAGTGTCAAATCTTTACCGACGTTGATGGTATTTATACTTGTGACCCACGTGTAGTGAAAAACGCGCGAAAATTGGCGGTTATCGATTTTCCTTCCATGGAAGCGATGGCAAGCCGAGGCGCGAAAGTATTACATTTACCTTCAGTGCAATTTGCATGGAAGAATAATGTGCCACTGCGCGTGCTTTCGACATTTGATGTTAATGAAGGCAGTCTGGTAAAGGGGGAGTTAGGCAATCAAGCCGTCTCTGGTATAGCCATTCAACGTGACCTTGCCATAATCGAAGTCGATAAAGAACATTTATCTAGTGCTACAAAACAATGTCAGATGTTGGGTATCGACATTTGGAATGTGATCGAGGAAACAGAACGGGCAGGTATCATGATAAAACAAGATGCATGTGCCAAGTTCGATCTGGTGTTCAGCGACAAAATCCGTAATAGTGAAGTGGTAAGCCTGTTGACCGCAGTGGGGCTTGAGGCCAATGGAATGGTAGAGCACGCATGCGATTTGTTGGCAAAGCGAGATATTGAGATCAATTTCAGCGCAACGAATGCACTCACTATGATGCTAGTTTTAGCACCCGAATGTGTGGATACAGCAGCAAACATTCTGCATGATGCTTACATTACGTCTAGTGAAGCATTAAACATTCAACAAAAACATGCCTTTTTAGGCTGATTTTCGCTAACAAGGTAGTTTACGAAAATATAACTTTTGTTGGATAATAGCTTTGTAGCAAGAAAATTTAGAGATTACTCAAGGAGCAAAGAATGCTAATTTTGACTCGCCGCGTAGGCGAAACACTGATGATTGGTGATGAAGTGACTGTAACTGTACTAGGTGTTAAAGGTAACCAAGTGCGTATCGGCGTTAACGCTCCGAAAGAGGTTTCAGTTCACCGTGAAGAAATCTACATGCGCATTCAAGCTGAAAAAGGCAATGGCAACGTTGCTTCAGGTAACTACTAAGTCGCTCCTGTTTACAGAGCTTAGTTTGAATGAAAAAGGCTAACCGAAGGGTTGGCCTTTTTAGTTTTTACTGTTTTTGAAAATTTGCAGAAACTATTGTGTTGAGTATGGCTGTGAATTCATCAATAATGTTGATTCGAACTTCAGAAAGTTATTTGAAAATAAATGTCTTTTTTTCAGAGAAGACTCTCTTTTTTTCATCATAATAGAGTGATAAAGTTCGTTTAATAGTCACTTTGATTAAATCAGCAACGGTTAAGCCAGTTTCGTAGATTTTTTCAAAGAAAGTGTTTGACATATTTTCGGTAAAACGTAATATGTGCCTCCGCAAGACGGTGAGGTGGCCGAGAGGCTGAAGGCGCTCCCCTGCTAAGGGAGTATACGGTTTATCCCGTATCGAGGGTTCGAATCCCTCCTTCACCGCCATTCTTGCAACGTTGATTTATCAACAAAAAGTGCGTCCTTAGCTCAGCTGGATAGAGTACCTGGCTACGAACCAGGCGGTCGGAGGTTCGAATCCTCCAGGACGCGCCATATCTCTTTTGAGATATAACAATGAAAACGGTGAGGTGGCCGAGAGGCTGAAGGCGCTCCCCTGCTAAGGGAGTATACGGTTTATCCCGTATCGAGGGTTCGAATCCCTCCTTCACCGCCATTCATTGACTGGCCCGATGGCCTTTTTTTTGTTTTGTAAGAAATGAATGTGATTTACTTCACAACTTCTTAGCAAGAAGATCTGCGCGTCCTTAGCTCAGCTGGATAGAGTACCTGGCTACGAACCAGGCGGTCGGAGGTTCGAATCCTCCAGGACGCGCCACTATTTAATAATTCGTTTGATAAACGGGTTATACAAAGTAAAATAAGATTATTGCGCGTCCTTAGCTCAGCTGGATAGAGTACCTGGCTACGAACCAGGCGGTCGGAGGTTCGAATCCTCCAGGACGCGCCACTTATTAAAGGGTAATACCCTGATGTTGACGAAAGTCGATATCGAAAACTGCGCGTCCTTAGCTCAGCTGGATAGAGTACCTGGCTACGAACCAGGCGGTCGGAGGTTCGAATCCTCCAGGACGCGCCACTTATTAAAGGGTAATGCCCTGATGTTGACGAAAGTCGATATCGAAA
>Ga0213832_1000179_pt1 | contig 89412 bp, 86 predicted proteins | sample SWATP13_FD_161660 | JGI IMG/M metagenome (GOLD analysis project Ga0213832, IMG submission 161660) | Coastal seawater microbial communities from Marineland, Florida, United States - SWA TP1 #3 | ecosystem: Environmental > Aquatic > Marine > Coastal | place: USA: Florida | collected 2016-08-06 | reverse complement strand
CGAAGTCAGCATTAGTGACTCTCCCCCCGTAATCACAGACAAACAGGAGCGCCAGCAGGTGATCATTGATGTACTTGGCACATTATACCAAGAGATTTATTCCTGAATTTGATGCGGAATGTCGGTTAAAAAGGTACCAAACACAGCAAACTGGCCGCTTGGTGTGGCCAGGACCTTGCCAATGGTACCATCAAAAATTGGGGGGCCCAGAGTCCCTAAAACGGTAGTCAGGCCCAGTACAATAGCCATGCCGGATGAAATTCCCATATACCTTACGGCCAGGCCGAATGTCAGGCCACCAAAGCCCCAGCCCAGGCCCCACAAAAAGCATTGTTGTAATACGCTGAATGACGTTGCACCTAACACCTCAAACAGTTGTTGGGTTTGCACCCAGGCAAACAGCCAGGGGCAAATCAGCCAACTGAAAATGCCACCGGTTAGCCAGAATATTTCCCATGACCAGCCTTTGATCCGTTTATACGGTACATAGAAACTGGCAGAAAATAAGCCACCCAACCAATGAAAGAACACCCCAAGTAATGGGTTCTGCATTATTCCTTACTCCTGTTTTACTTATATTTTGTAATTTTCAGGTGAAAAGTTTACAAAAAATACACATGCAGGGAGAGAATACACAATATTTAAACATTCGTACACAAAAATAATCAAAACCAATCACAATTATGCGCATTAATGATTATAGGTGATTTGAATGGGGGCAGACGTTGAGCTGGCGAGGATACACCAGCTTCTGTAGACGCTTACTTCATGGGTGAATTACGGTGCTATTTTGTGTGAAGCAAGCTGTTCATAATAAGGCAGGGCCTCTTTCAGTACCCCTTGCAGCGCATCGGGCAGTTCCGGTATGGGCGGCTCGGCTGGCGCGAAACCGGTACTTTTCCAGACTTCCGGATACCAGTGCTCTGCCCAGGCACCATCATTGGGATGGCCGCCTTCAGACCAGTTAAGCATGGCCGGATCCCAGGGAATACCCATGGCATTACACAGCTTTTCCAGCATTACCGGCGGATTCTGGCGGATATCGGAGGAGTCTACGACGATTGGATACTGACCCGACTCAGCGACGATTTTATTAAATAACTCACACTGGGCGCTAATACCGATATCTTCCAGGCAGGGTACGCCATTTTTTTTATGGTAGCTGGTGATCACCCGGGCAGGATGACGGATTAAAAACACATTACAAACGTCTGATAACCAGTCTAAGGGAAACGATTCAAGCATATGGTGGGGCATGTGTTTTTGATAGAACACCGGTTTGTTGTCTGGCGTAGGGCCAATACAACGTTTTGCCACTGTCGCCGGGTCGGTTTCTTCACGGGCAAATATCTCATCCTGCATGGGATGCACCCGGTCGCTGTGTTTCAGATAGGGCGCATAAAATGGCTCATCCCATACCGCACAATCGGCGCGGGCACCAAAAGCATACATCATAGCGGTAGAGAGATTGCGCGGGCCTGACCACATGGCTATTCGCATGGGCAACTTCCTTTTTATCGGTTACCGGCCACTGCTTGATGACCGATAGTTAATGCAAGATACCGGCAAGCATAATCGGGCTGCCGGTATTTTTTCAAGTCTATTTTTAATATTTTATACAATATAATATTTTGTTTTGCGAGCCGGAAAATGCTAGGGTAACGCCGTGATTTAGTTGCTTTTAATTTTTTATGCTGGTGAGTGAAAGTTGAACACCGGATTTGTAGGTTAAAAGGTTTGAGCTGAAGTATACTTCATCGGTCACAATAAAAGTGCCAGTTAAAACAGCAATGAGGAAGCCATGCAGGAACATAAAGCGGGCGGCGCACATGCCTCCATCGATGACGAACGTAATCAGAATATTTTAATTTATATCAACGGTGAACTGGTGCCCCGGGATCAGGCCAAAGTGTCGGTCTACGACAGCGGTTTTATGCTGGGTGACGGCGTATGGGAAGGCCTGCGTTTACATAAAGGCAAGTTTTCTTTTATTGATGACCATTTCGACCGTCTGTTTGCCGGCGCTAAAGCGCTGGATATGGACATCGGCAAAACCCGCAACGAACTGAAAGCGGCGTTGCAACAAACCGTCGATGCTAATGGTATGACCGATGGCGTGCACGCCAGACTAATGGTTACCCGGGGGCCGAAGAAAACCCCTTATCAGGATCCACGTCTGAGCCTGTGGGGACCAACCATTGTGATCATTGCTGAATATAAGTCGCAGGATTTAGCGCCGGTGGAGAAGGGCATCAATCTGTTTACCGTTCATGTGCGCCGTGGCCATCCTGACGTTCAGGATCCCCGATTAAATTCACACAGTAAAATTAACTGCATTACCGCAATGATCCAGTCTTATAAAGCCGGTGCTGATGAAGCTCTGATGCTTGACCCTCATGGTTTTGTCAGTACCTGTAACTCAACTAACTTCTTTATTGTTCGTAAGGGCGAGGTGTGGACCTCCACCGGTGATTACGCAATGAAAGGCATAACCCGGCAGAAAACCATCGATGTATGCAAGGCCAACGGTATCCCGGTATTTGAGAAGAACTTCTCCCTGGTGGATGTGTACAGTGCCGATGAAGCCTTTGTTACTGGTACCTTTGGCGCGCAAACGCCGGTGGTCGATGTTGATGGCAGAACTATCGGAGAGGGCAAGCCCGGTACCATGGTGAGAAAAATCCGTGAGCTGTATCACGCCATGGCAGAAGCACTATAACCGCCTGGTTTACCAGGCCACGGTCAGGCAACTATCCCAGTAGGGAGTATCGCCATAAAAATCGGCAGCAAAGTTAATAAAGGCCCTGACCTTGCTGGCCAGCAACTGCCGGTGCGCATACACCGCATATAAATGCAGCGGCTCAGGCTCGTTATCACGCATAATGAGTCTGAGTCGGCCAGCATTTACTTCTTCAAAGCAAATAAACGTAGGCTGCAACACGATTCCCTGGCCTAACACTGCCGCCTGACACAAAAACTCACCATGATTACAGCTGACTGTCCCCAGACTGTGATGCGGGCGCTGATTTAAATACTGATGAGCGGCCGGGCTGTTATCGTTATCCAGTAAGCTGTAGCGCAAATAATTGTGTTCAATCAGATCTTCCATGGTTTTTGGCTCACCATTCCTGGCCAGATACTCCGGTGCGGCGCACATCACCAGATTGATATTGGTCAGACGCTTGGCGATCAGTGATGAATTTTTCAGGTGGCCAATTCGCAGCGCCACATCAAAACCTTCTTCAACAATATCCACTTTACGGTCGTTAAGGTGCAGGTCCACGTCCACATCGGGATACTGTTGTTGAAACTGATTAATAAGCGGCGCCAGGTGACGGGTTGAGAACGCTACCGGCGCACTGATACGTAATAATCCGTGAGCTTTATGCTGTAAGTCGCCCAACTGATTTTCCATGGCGTCAATTTCATCCAGTACCTGACTGGCTCTGGGCAGATACTGCTGGCCCGCTTCGGTCAGATGCACTTTACGGGTGGTGCGGTTGAGCAGACGTGTGGCCAGATGCGCTTCGAGTTGCGAAACATACTTACTGATCAACTGAGGGGATTTTTCAAGCTTATCTGCTGCTGCACTAAACGAACCGCTGCGAGCCACCATCACAAATGCCCGCATTGCATCTAATCTGTCCATCATTTTTATTATCAATGAAATGTTGATAATTACTCTATTTTAATCCTCTTAATAAATCAATATGTGGATAGTAAAGTATCACCATCAAATCGGAACAACACAGGGTTGTTTCCACATCTACCTATTTAAATAAGAGAGATTTGTTATGAACGAATTAGTAAGCAAATTAGTCAGTTCAAATGCCGGTGTTGCTGCGCTGGTTTTACGGGTGCCGGTTGGCCTAACGCTGGCAGCACACGGTGCGCAAAAGTTATTTGCGTGGTTTGGTGGCTATGGCCTTGAGGGCACAGGGCAGTATATGGCGAGCCTGGGACTGGATCCGGGCTTCCTGATGGCTCTGTTAGCAGGCAGTGCTGAGTTCTTTGGTGGTCTGGCACTGGCGCTGGGCTTACTGACCCGTCCTGCGGCGGCAGTCAGTGCGTTCACTATGCTTATTGCCATTTTCAGCGCGCATATCCAAAACGGTTTGTTTTTATCTAACGGTGGTTATGAGTATGCACTGGTACTGTTTGCCGTCACCGTTTCGCTCACAATCACTGGTGCCGGACGCCTGGCCCTCGATAATGTGATAGCCCGCGCGCTGATAACTAAGTAAACACGGCACCCACATTAATAGCTGCCAGGCTTGTTCTGGCAGGCTGTACAGGAGGATACAGAATGTTAGTGAATGGAAAATGGGATGCCGACTGGCAACCAGTTCAGAATAAAGACAAGGATGGGCGTTTTATTCGTCAGGTTTCGTCCTTTCGGCATTGGATAACGCCAGATGGCTCGCCCGGTCCCACCGGCGAAGGCGGCTTTAAAGCCGAAGCGGGCCGCTATCATCTGTATGTTGCTTATATTTGCCCCTGGGCGTCACGCGCATTAGCGGTGCGTTCGCTCAAAGGCCTGACGGATTTAATCACTGTAAGCGTAGTGGATCCCCGTTTAAGCGATCAGGGCTGGCAGTTTGGCGGTTATCCGGGGAGTACCCTTGATGAGCTCAATCAGGCCACCTACATGCATCAGATTTATACCCAGGCAGCGCCGGATTTTACCGGCCGGGCAACGGTACCGGTATTGTGGGATAAACAGCAGCAAACGATTGTTAATAATGAGTCAGCGGATATCCTGCGAATGCTGAATTCTGCCTTCAGTGAACTGGTCAGTACCGGCCCGGATCTTTATCCGGCAGACCTGGCTGATGAGATTGATGAGTTGAATGAAGAGATTTATCACAAGTTAAATAACGGGGTTTATCAGGCCGGCTTTGCTTCCAGTCAGGCTGCTTATAATGAAGCTTTTGATAATGTTTTCAGCACACTGGATAAGCTCGAAGCCAGACTGGCCGACGGTCGACGTTACATTTTTGGCGACGCCCTGACCGAAACCGACATCCGGTTGTTTGTCACCCTGGTACGATTTGATGCCGCTTACTACGGTTTGTTTAAGTGTAACCGTCAATTGATTAGGGAATTCCCTATTCTCTATGCTTATATGCATCGGATCTGGGCTCTTGACGGTATTGCTGATACGGTAAAAATAGACCACATTAAAGCCGGTTATTACTCTATTAAAGCGTTGAATCCCGGCGGGATAGTGCCGCGCGGGCCACAATTTTAGGAGGTGTCATGCAGGCATCACAACAAGCCGTGTTTATTTCCCATGGCGGCGGTCCGATGCCGTTACTGGGCGATCCTGGCCACCGTGCACTAACTGAGCACCTGGTGCAATTGGCAGGTACTATACGCCGACCGAAAGCCATTCTGATCATCAGTGCACACTGGGAGGAATCGGTGGTAACGGTGACAACTCATCCGACGCCGGAACTGATTTATAACTATTACGGTTTCCCGCCAGAAAGTTACGCTATCAACTATCCCTGTGCGGGCGAGCCGGAGTTGGCCGGTAAGGTCGCTCAGGTGATTCGGGCGGCTGGCATTGACGTTGCCGAGGACCCAAAGCGCGGACTTGATCATGGGGTGTTTGTACCGCTAAAAATCATGTATCCGGACGCCGATATTCCCTGTGTTCAGCTGTCATTGATTAACAGTCTCGACGCGGCCGTGCATATTCGCATCGGTGAAGCACTGGCTAACCTGGATTATGACGACCTGCTTATTCTGGGCTCAGGCTTTTCGTTTCATAATATGCGGGCGTTTTTTGCCGTCGATACACTGCAAAGCCGGACCATGAATCAGGGTTTTGAAGACTGGCTTAAAGAGGTGCTATCCAGTTCGTCAATAAGTGAGACAGACCGTCAGGAAAAGCTTGAGAATTGGGAGCAGGCACCGGGAGCGCGTTTCTGTCATCCCCGTGAAGAACACCTGTTACCACTGCATGTGTGTTATGGTGCTGCGGGACGCGCCGCCGATCTTACCGATTCGGTTGTAGTGCTTAACAAGCAGGCTGGTACCTTTGGCTGGTTTAATCCGACTTAACTTAATCTATCGGCTGTTACATCGGCCTGGCTGATAACAGCGCAACAGCCTGTTCAGTTTGCTGTTGTAACATCCGGTTAATTTTAAAATGCTCAGGGCTCCAACCGGCTAAAAAACGGTGAAAGTCAGCATTGGCCACGCAGTAGAGTTGCCGCCAGCTGTTGCATAGCGCCACACATTCCTCCGGTGCCAGTTGCTGGCTTAAAGCACTGTGTAACTCACTAAAGTAATAATCAAGACAGTCTTCGGTATGCTTGAGCAGGTCCTGTTCAGACAGTACACTGCCCAGAAAATAAGCCACATCCTGAACGCCAATACCGCCTCCCACATACTGAAAGTCAACCGCCGCGACAGCCTGACAATCAGCACTGAAACAAAAGTTAGCTACCTTCGCATCACCGTGGATCAAAGTGCGATAGGGGCATTGTTGCAGCGTTTTATCAAAGGCCGGGCCAAACTGTTTAAGCGGGCCATCTGCCATTTTACGAAACTCGTCGGGGCGGGTAGCCAGATGCCAGTAACTGCCCTGGGGCCATAAACCGTCTGGTGTCTGATGAATAAAGCGGGCATGAAATGCGGCCAGCCAGGCAAGAACGGGTTTACAGGCATTGGCGCTAAGCTGTTGATGCCTGTACTCAAAACCGGCAGCATTTAAGTCACTGAGCACCAGTGCCAGGCGGGTTCCGGACTCGTTGCTTTGTGCCTCTGAAGCTAACAACTGAGCAAGGTTGCCGTGAGTTGCAAAGCGAGGCGCGTAATGGGTATAGAAATATTGCTCTATCTCATAGGAGCGCCATTTACGCTCAAGACTTTGCTGGCTGCTCCAGCCCCGCGGGTGACGGAACCTGGCTGGCTGAGTAATGAGCTTGATGATCACGCTGGCCTGGCGAGCGGGCGAGTAACAGCGCAGCAACTGACCAAAGTCACTCCATAGTGACTGCACCAGCTCAAACTGACTTAACTGTGAGTCCTGCAACAGGCGTTGTAACCAGGTTAAAGGGAAAGACGATGGTGTATTCATAATCATTCTACCGCATAAACAAAAAAGGCCAGCATGGCTGGCCTTTTCAATAATGTTACCGTTTTACACGCTGGCTGGACGAGTCGTCGGCGCCGATGCTACGGCGTTAGCATTGGCCATCGTTGCCAGGCGACCCGATACCGACAGGGCTGGACGTTGATCGTCGGCTCTGCTGATAATGGGGATCTCTTCCGTTGACGCGGCCACCTGCGGTGGGTTGGTCATTGGATGAGAAGCCGTAAATTTACCTAAACTGCTGGCCATGGCAACTTTAGCAGGCGCTGCCGGAGCAGTGTTTGCCTGTTCAGTTGCGGCTACGGGTTCTGGGGCTACCGGCGCCGGTTCAGCCTCTGGCGCTTTTTCTACAGCGGCAGTGTCTTCGGCCTGGCTTTCAGGTGCTTCATTGACAACCGGTTCAGTAGCTTCTGGTTCTGCTTGCTGCTGTACTTCTTCGGTTGCAGCGGGTTCTTCGGCTGCTGCAGGGGCCTGCGGTTCGACTGGCGCTGGTTCTTCAGACGCTTGCTCTGCCGGGGCTTCTTCTGCGGTGGTCGGGCTTTGCGTTTCAGCTTCCAGATTGATTTCGACCTGCTTTGGCTCATCAGTTGCAGGCGATTCCGGGGCTTCCGTTGCTGCTACGGTTTCTTTATCTGTAGCTGTCGTCTCGGTAGTTTCAGGTGCATCAAACTGGAGTTCATCCTGCTGTGCAGGTTGAGCCTGAGTTTCATCCTCAGACTTTTCCTTCTTACGACGCTGGCCTGCTGCACGAGCATGACGAGGAGAGCGGCGGCTGCGGCTGCGAGAGCCTTTTTCAGCGCGTGCTTTATCGTCATCGTCCTGCTGGTTGGCATCATCCTGATCTTCTGGTGGTTGCTGCGTCGCTTCCACGGTTTCGACTTCCGACTGTTCGCTTTGTACCGGCGCCTGAGGTGCCTGGACTTTCTCTTCTGCGCTTTCAGGAGACTGGGTTACAGTCTCTTTTGCTGCAGTTTCAGCCTGAGTGACTGGCGCTTCTGCCGGCGTTTCATTGACTGACTTGTCGGCTTCAGCTTTAGCTGCTTCGGCAGCTTTCTGCTCGGCTTTTTCCTGAGTCGCTTTGGTTTGCACCGGATGCTTATCAGTACCGCCTTCTGCACGCACACTGCCTTTCAACTCGCGACGCTGACGACGCTCTCTGGCTGGCTTCTTAAGAGCCGGCTTTTCAGCCGCTTCGTTATCGGTTTGTGGTGCCTTATCAGCCACTTCCTCGTTAGCCTTTTCGGCTTTATCCGTTTGCGTTCTGTTGCGCGAACGGTTACGACCACGGGTCTGCTTCGGCTTGTCCTGGCGTTTGTTGTTGCTGTTGTCAGAAGGCTTCTCACTGTCGTTATCAGCGGGTTTCTCCTGGTTGTCGTTACGACGGTTTTTATTACCAGAACGGTTATTACGACGTCTGTCGTTATTATTGCGACGACGGCTATTCTGGTTGTTATTGCGCGGCTTGGCCTTTTGCTTAGGCTTTTCTTCGACTTGCTCTTCTTCACTGGAGAATAAGCCGGATAACCATTTGCCCAGTCCTGCCAGCAAGCCGGTTTTCTTCTCAACTGGCTTTTCTTCAGCTTTAGGCGGAACTATAGGCGCCTGGGATGGCGCAATCAACCCCTGTAATGCAGGCTCTTCACGCTTAACCTGCGCGGTAACGCCTGGTGACGCTTCCTTGGTTTCTACTTCAGCAAGGTCAATGTTATAGCTGGCATCTGTGACCACATCGTCGGCACGGTGGCGAACGATTTGATAATGGGGTGTATCAAGATTCGGATTCGGAATAATGATCAGGCTAACATTATGGCGTTTTTCAATGTTTTGCACTGCTTTGCGCTTTTCGTTCAGCAGGTAGGTCGCAACTGGTACCGGTAACTGGGCTTCAATCTGGCCGGTGTTGTCCTTGATGCCTTCTTCTTCGAGAATACGCAGAATCGATAACGCCAGAGACTCGGTGCCGCGGATGGTGCCATGACCAGAACAACGCGGGCACACGATATGGGCTGACTCACCCAATGACGGGCGCAGACGCTGACGGGACATTTCCAGTAAGCCAAAGCGTGAAATACGACCCAGCTGCACACGGGCACGGTCAGGACGCACGGCGTCTTTCATACGGTTTTCAACTTCGCGCTGGTGCTTCACCGGCGTCATATCAATAAAGTCGATAACCACCAGGCCTCCCAGGTCACGCAAACGTAACTGGCGGGCAATTTCGTCGGCGGCTTCCAGGTTGGTATTAAGTGCAGTTTCCTCGATGTCGCCGCCTTTGGTTGCGCGAGCAGAGTTGATATCGATTGAGGTGAGTGCTTCGGTTGGGTCAATCACAATTGAACCACCTGACGGCAGACGTACTTCACGCTCGAAGGCCGACTCAATCTGGCTTTCAATCTGGTAGTGACTGAACAGTGGCACATCGCCTTTGTACAGTTTAACGCGATTAGCAAAATCAGGGCGAACCAGCTCAATGTGCTGTAATGCCTGTTCGTATACACGCTGTTTATCAATCAGGATTTCACCCACATCGCGACGTAAATAGTCTCGGATCGCACGTACAATGACGTTACTTTCCTGGTGAATTAGGAACGGAGCAGGGCGCTCTTCTGCGACTTTGGAAACGGCTTCCCAGTGCGTCAGCAGTACGCGTAAATCCCAGTCCAGTTCTTCGTAGGATTTACCTACGCCCGCAGTACGAACAATCAGTCCCATGCCATCAGGCAGGTCCAGTTTCGAAAGTGCGGCTTTCAGATCGGTACGCTCGTCACCTTCGATACGGCGGGAAATTCCCCCTGCACGAGGGTTATTTGGCATTAATACCAGGTAGCTACCTGCCAGCGATAGGAAAGTGGTTAACGCTGCGCCTTTCTGGCCGCGTTCTTCCTTATCGATTTGAACGATAACTTCCTGGCCTTCCTTAATGACGTCCTTAATATTCGGACGACCTTCGAGCTTGTAGTTTTTCGGGAAATAAGTGCGGGCAATTTCTTTGAGGGGAAGGAAACCGTGGCGTTCGGCGCCGTAGTCAACAAAGGCTGCTTCCAAGCTGGGCTCTACTCGGGTAATCTTACCTTTGTAGATATTCGCTTTTTTTTGCTCGTGCCCGGGACTTTCTATATCCAAATCATACAAGCGTTGCCCGTCTACCAGGGCAACCCGCAACTCTTCTTGCTGAGTTGCATTGATTAGCATTCTTTTCATTGTATCTAACTCTGTTATTGCTTACAGCCGTTCAGATACACAATTAAAGTGACTGTGCAAAACCTCACCGCGCAACCTCACGTTGGGCAGGGATCTTGTTGTATTGTCGTATTACCCTTGATTTTATTCGCTTTTTACTACATCAAAAAAGCGATTCTGTCTTTATTGGGTGTCGGGAACGACGGCCCTGTACAAGTGTTGTGTATCTTTTCACCAACCTGAACTTCGCGGGTCAGTGAACAATGTCAATTCAATTCTGTATAACTAAACGGCACATTATTTTTGCCATTGTCGCAAGTTTTCAGCTACGTGATTGTTCATCAACGCACGTTGTATTACCTACTCAATTGATAATTCCGCAATGGGGTAGTTTGGTGGTAATACAGACTCTGCGACCGGTTGTTTAACTTTTTAGTTTAACGTTATTCTAACAACGAGTCTGGCGAGAACCTTTCGGTGTCGCTTCGGTTAAAACAGTCTGATTATCGCACCAAAGGGTCGAAATAGGCAAGCCATACCCGTAATTAGGTAGTAATTAACCTACTTTGACATCGCTTATGGAACAAAATGTCGGGCTTAGCCGTCGCTCATAGCGCAGTTTTTGGTTGATTGCAGTTCGAGTTAAGTGAATGTGCGGATGAAATACGGTAGAATCGCCGCCTATGAAATCAGCCGACGCAATGCCCGTGACATCACCAGACAATAATTCCCCCACATCCCAGGTTCAATTTGTTGAAGTCGAACCCGACTTAGACGGGCAACGTATCGATAATTTCCTGCGTACCTTTTTAAAAGGCGTTCCCAAAAGCCTTATTTACCGCATTTTACGCAAAGGTGAGGTGCGGGTTAATAAAAAACGGGTAAAGCCTGAATATAAACTGGTCGCGGGGGATTTAATTCGGGTGCCGCCGGTAAGGGTAAGTGAAACGCCCGAGTTGCCATCCCCTAAACTGGAAAAGATTGCCAGTCTGGAGCAGCACATCCTGTTTGAAGACTCACATATCATTGTGTTTAACAAACCTTCCGGATTGGCGGTGCATGGTGGTAGTGGTTTGAGCTTTGGGTTGATTGAAGGGCTCAGAGCATTGCGCCCGGAAGCGAAGTTTATGGAGCTGGTTCACCGGCTGGACCGGGATACGTCGGGCTGTATACTGGTTGCCAAGAAGCGTTCGGCGTTACGCCATATGCACGAGCAACTGCGTAACAGCCAGATGGACAAGCGCTACCATGCTCTGGTTGCCGGCCAGTGGCCGCACAATCGTTTTAAAGTAAAGGCGCCGCTGCAAAAGAACATTTTGCAATCCGGTGAGCGACTGGTAAGCGTGTCGGAGCAGGGCAAACCTTCTGAAACCCGCTACCGTATTTTACAGCCATTCGACAACGCCACGCTGGTTGAAGCTTCGCCCATTACTGGCCGGACCCATCAAATCCGCGTACATTGTTTACACGCTGGCCACCCCATTGCCTGTGATGATAAGTATGGTGATGCGGAATTTGATAAACAAATGAAACGCATCGGGCTCACTCGTCTGTTTTTACATGCATCCAGTTTACGGCTGATGCATCCGAAAACCGAGGAGATGGTGACCTTTAATGCGCCCTATGATGAGCAATTAACCCAGGCCGTTAATACGCTCAAAAAAGTATAAGAATGCAGGAAGTTATGACCAAGCAGTACGAACTGATCATCTTTGACTGGGATGGTACGCTGATGGACTCAGCGGCGAAAATTGTTAGCTGTATGCAAAAGGCAGCCGCGCGTTGTGACGTTGCGACCCCTTCAGCAGAGGCTGTCAGCCATATTATCGGCATTAGTTTAAAGCCTGCCATCAAGCAGTTATTCAATATTGACGATGACGAGCTGGCCGAGCGTTTAACCCTGGCCTATAAAGAAGTGTACCTTGGCGCAGATACCACACCTTGCCCGCTATTTGATGGGGTAACTGATATGTTGTCTGACCTTAAGGATAGTGGCAATGTTCTGGCGGTGGCTACCGGTAAAGCTCGGCGCGGACTCAACCGGGCCTGGGAACAAACCGCAACCGGTCATTTTTTTACCACTTCCCGCTGCGCCGACGAGGCAGACTCCAAACCTTCCCCGGATATGCTGTTGCAATTGCTGGAGGAGCGTGGTCTGTCGGCCGGGCAGGCGCTGATGATTGGAGATACCACTTATGACATGCAAATGGCACAGGCCATCGGCATGGACAGAGTCGGGGTAAGCTACGGGGTGCACGCGCCGGTGAACTTAGCCAAGCATCACCCCAAAGCCATTGTGCACTCCATTGCTGAGTTGCACGACCTGCTAATGACGCAGGGTTAAATCGAGCAGGTCAATCTGCCAGTCGGCCAGCATGTCGCGCAATAGCATGACGGGTAAGCCAATCAGGGTGTTAGGATCCCGTGACTCGATGCGGTCGAACAACAATACACCGGCGCCCTCGGCTTTAAAGCTGCCAGCGCAGTCGTAGGGCTGCTCTTTTAACAGATAGCGTTCAATAACCGAATCCGATAATTGAGAAAAGGTTACAAACACATCCTCAAACCGGGCTTGTTCGCGCTGCCCGGCCTGATGAACCAGGCTGAGAGCGGTAATAAAGCGTACCTTATTGCCTGAACACAGTTCGAGTTGCTCGATGGCTTTTTCCAGCGTACCGGGTTTACCGAGTATGTGGGCGTGGCCTGCTTTATCGGTAACGGTGGCAACCTGGTCACCACCAATAATCACCGCATCAGGGTAATTGGCAGCCACCGCCCGGGCTTTCTCTGCCGCCAGTCGGCAGGCCAGGACATCCGGTGCTTCACCGGGGTTGGCAGTTTCGTCGATATTAGGGCTAATGCCGGGAACCTGAAAGCCGATATTGACAAGCTGAGCCCGGCGGTAGGCGGAAGAAGAGGCCAGAATAATTCTTGGTGATGTCATAGTTATTATATTTCTGTCGTCACGTTGCTTACCCCTTTATAGTAAGGGAATCGGCAAAGAGTTTAGCGGATTTTGCCACAATGGTAAAAAAACGATTAATCCTTTGACAGTAAAGGGCTGACGCTATATTATGCGCGCCCTATGCAGAAAGTGAAATTACCGCACCACGTCGAACCGGTCAAAAGCGCGCTAAAACGCTCAGATTATGAGGGAGTTATCGCGACCAAAGACATGGCGAGACTAATGGGTTCCGTCGTCAGCAGTGACGAATGGGTTGAAGTGAAAGTGCAGTTCGAAAAAGACGCGCAGGGTCTTACTGTATTTCATGGCACCCTGGACACCGCAGTAGTTTTACTCTGTCAACGGTGTAACGAGGCATTTGATTGTCCGCTTCATGTTGATTTTTGTTTTAGTCCGGTGCAGGGACAACAAGACGCAGAAGCATTACCCGAAGCCTATGATCCGGTAGAGGTCGGCGACCACGGAGAAGTCAATCTTCTTCAATTATTTGAAGACGAGCTGATTTTGTCGTTACCGATTGTACCCTTTCATGCAGAGGAAGATTGTGCAATCACCAGTGACGATATGCAGTTTGGTGAGATTGAACCGGAACAGAAGCAACCAAACCCTTTCGCGGTTTTGAAAGAACTTAAGCGAGACCAGGAGTAAGTTATGGCAGTACAACAAAATCGTAAAACGCGTAGTAAGCGCGGCATGCGTCGTTCACACGATGCGTTGACAGGCGAGACTTTGTCTGTCGATGCAACGTCGGGTGAAACACACCGCCGTCACCACGTGACCGCTGATGGTTACTACAAAGGCAAAAAAGTCATCGGTAACTAAGTTACTGGTGCCGACATTTTGTCTAAACTAACCATTGCGTTAGATATCATGGGGGGCGATCATGGTCCCCCTGTTATTCTTTCCGCCGTTCAAAAAGCTATTCAGTCCATTACCGATACACAGTTCATTTTGTGTGGTGATGAGAACATTATACGTCCCGCTCTGGAATCCCTCACAGAAGATCAACGCCAACGTGCAGTAGTGCATCATTGTGAGCAAATCGTTGCCATGGGCGAACCACCGACTTCGGCATTACGTAATAAAAAGCAATCTTCCATGTGGAAAGCGCTGCAACTGGTTGAATCCGGTGAAGCAGATGCCTGCGTAAGTGCGGGTAATACCGGTGCGCTGCTGACCATGGCGTTTTATTTACTTAAAACGTTACCGGGCATCGACCGCCCCGCGCTGGTTTCGGATATGCCCACCGCCAGTCATCATCGCGTTTTTTTGCTCGATTTAGGCGCGAATGTAAACTGCACCTCAGAAATCTTATTCCAGTACGGTGTTATGGCATCGGTGCTGGCCGAGCAAATCAGTGGCATCGAGTCACCAAGGGTGGCATTACTGAATGTGGGCGAGGAAGATATAAAGGGCAATGCCCAGGTGAAATACGCCGATCAGTTGTTCAAAAATGCCAAAGGGATTAACTACATAGGGTATGTTGAGGGCGATGATATTTTCACCGATTACGCCGATGTGGTGGTTACCGACGGGTTTACCGGGAATATCGCACTGAAATCCTGCGAGGGCCTGGCAAAACTCGTTATCAATGAAGTAAAACGGCAGTCCCAGGCAAACTTTTTCAGCCGCATGATGGCGCGAATCGCCTTACCCTTACTAAAAACAGTTTACAATCGTGTGAACCCCGACCAGTATAATGGTGCCAGTCTGTTAGGATTGCGCGGCATTGTCATCAAGAGTCACGGCAATGCCTCGGCAGAAGCGTTTTATTACGCCATATTGCAGGCCAAGCAAGAAGCTGAGATGAAAGTGCCTGAAAAAATAAAAAGTAAAATAGAAACCGTTTTATTGGAGCAACTTTGAGCAAATACTCTCGTATAATAGGTACGGGTAGCTATTATCCTAGCGACGTACGTACCAATGCCGATTTAGAGTTGATGGTGGACACCAGTGACGAATGGATCACGGACCGAACCGGCATTAAAGAACGCAGAATCATAGGTCCGGATGAGACCGCAGCAACCATGGGCGCAGAAGCCAGCAAGAAAGCCATCGAAGCGGCCGGTATTGATGTGACTTCTATCGACATGATTGTTTGTGCGACCACCTCAGGTCGTCATGCCTTACCCAGCACTGCCTGCGAAATTCAAAATATCCTCAACATCGATAATATCCCGGCTTTTGACGTAGCAGCGGCGTGTGCCGGTTATTGCTATGCGCTGAGCGTTGCCGACCAATATGTGAAAAGTGGTATGGCAAAACGGGTGTTAGTGGTGGGTACCGATTGCCTTAGCCGGCATATTGATCCAGCCGATCGCACCATGGTTATCTTGTTTGGTGATGCTGCTGGCGCTACCATTATTGAAGCCAGCGACGAGCCAGGCATTTTGTCTACGCATATTAATGCGGCCGGCTCTTACAGTGATCTGCTGAAGATTGGTAACCCGGATAAATCAAATCCGGAGTCTATTCACGAAAACTGGGGCTCAATGAAAGGTAATGAAGTCTTCAAGGTCGCAGTGACCAAGCTGTCTGAAATTGTTGAACAAACACTGTCTGCCAATAACATGCAGAAGAGTGATTTAGACTGGCTGGTACCACACCAGGCCAACTTCAGAATTATCAAAGCGACGGCCAAAAAGCTGGACATGTCGCTGGATCAGGTTGTGCTGACCCTGGAAAAATACGGTAATACGTCAGCGGCAACCGTGCCAACAGCGCTCGACGAAGCCATTCGTGATGGCCGAATCAAGCGTGGTCAACATTTATTGCTGGAAGCATTCGGCGGTGGTTTTGCCTGGGCTTCTGCTTTAGTTAGGTATTAACAAATGCCATGGTGAGCCGGTTAACCCGGCTCACCTGAATTAGAACAATTATAAGGATGCTTTATGACTCGTATCGCCTGTGTGTTCCCTGGACAGGGCTCTCAAGCGGTTGGCATGCTCAAAGAGCTGGCCGACGTTCATCCGTCTATTCTCGACACCTTTGCGCAAGCCTCTGAAGCGCTGGGTTATGATTTGTGGGACGTGGTACAAAACGACCCGGACAATAAATTAAACGAAACCCAGGTAACGCAGCCGGCATTGCTTACGGCCAGCGTGGCTATTTATCGTTTGCTGGCAGAGCAGGGCATTGCACCGGAATACATGGCCGGTCACAGCCTGGGTGAATATTCGGCACTGGTATGCGCCGGTGCTTTGGATTTCGCTGAAGCCGTTAAGTTGGTTGAAGCGCGTGGCGAGTTTATGCAACAGGCAGTACCAGCTGGTGCGGGCGCCATGTACGCCATTATTGGCCTGGATGACGACAGCATAGCTGAAATTTGTCACAACACGGCTGTGGCCACCGGCGACGTGGTATCACCGGTTAACTATAATTCGCCGGGTCAGGTTGTCATTGCTGGTGAAAAGAACGCTGCAGAACAGGCCGCTAACGCCTGTAAAGAGGCCGGTGCCAAGCGCGCATTACCCCTGGCTGTGAGTGTTCCTTCGCACTGTGAATTAATGCGTCCGGCCGCTGATCATCTTGACGATAAGCTGGAAACCATCGCCATTGCCGGGCCTGCAGTGAAAGTGGTTAACAACGTTGATGTGGCGGTGGAGTCAGATCCTGCAGGCATTCGCAGCGCACTGGTTCGCCAGTTGTACTGCCCGGTGCAGTGGACCAAAACTGTAGAGTTTCTGGCTGCAGAAGGGATCGATACCATTGTCGAAGTCGGCCCGGGTAAAGTGCTTACCGGGCTCGGTAAACGAATTGTCAAATCTGTAAGTTATATTGCTGTTAACACGCCGGAAACGGTGACAAGTTGGCAGGCAGAATAATAGGAATATTTTTCAAATGAGCGATTTACAAGGTAAAATTGCCCTGGTTACCGGTGCCAGTCGTGGTATTGGTAAAGCGATAGCAACCCAATTAGCCGCGCAGGGCGCTACCGTCATTGGTACCGCTACCAGCGAAGGCGGAGCCGATGCTATAAGCGAATACCTGGCGGTTTCCGGCGGCAAAGGTATGAAGCTGAATGTCACCGAAGAAGGTGCTGTGGATGCGCTGGTTAAGGCCATCACCGAGGAATTTGGCGCGGTTGAGATCTTGATCAATAATGCAGGTATCACACGTGATAATCTGCTAATGAGAATGAAAGATGAAGAGTGGCAGGCGATTATTGATACTAACCTGACCGCTATCTTTTCATTGTCAAAAGCCGTTTTGCGTGGAATGATGAAGAAACGCTGCGGGCGCATTGTGAATGTGGGTTCTGTAGTGGGTAGTTCGGGTAATGCCGGACAAGCAAACTACGCGGCGGCGAAAGCCGGTGTCATTGGTTTTTCTAAATCACTGGCTCGCGAAGTCGCTTCTCGTGGCATTACGGTAAACGTTGTTGCGCCTGGCTTTATCGATACTGATATGACCAAAGCCCTTAGCGACGAACAGCGTGAAGCCATTTTCAAAGATATTCCGGCGAATCGTTTGGGTCAGCCAGAAGAAGTTGCAGCAACGGTTGCGTTCCTGGTGAGCGACGGTGCGGCGTATATCTCTGGTGAGACAATCCATGTAAATGGTGGGATGTACATGGGCTAACTCGATTTGTGTGATTTTTGCAGTTTTGCATTGACACAAAGACAGAGAAAGCCTTGAATGTTAATATCTTGTTGATTAAACTTGGTTGGTTGCTGGTTTGACCAGATAGATTGTTTTAGCTGGTCGCTTGCAAGCGATAATATTGCAAAATAAACTAGCGACAATTTTTGTATCTAGTGACGTTAAGGGAAACCTAGAATTATGAGTAACATTGAAGAGCGCGTAAAAAAAATCATCGTTGAGCAGCTTGGTGTTAAAGAAGAAGAAGTAAAATCCGAAGCATCTTTTGTTGATGATCTGGGCGCTGATTCACTTGACACTGTTGAGTTAGTAATGGCGTTGGAAGAAGAATTCGACACTGAAATTCCAGACGAAGAAGCAGAGAAAATCACTACTGTTCAGTCTGCAATTGACTACATCAACGCTAACAAAGACGCGTAAGCTTCTTTCTTAGATGGTGAAAAACGGCTCTGTAACGGAGCCGTTTTTGTATGTACTGTTATAGCACAACAGGCGCTTTATGGCGTTTATTGTTGGGTTTTCTAATTAGTTCCAATGCGAGGACATTCTGTGACAAAACGTCGCGTAGTGGTTACTGGCTTGGGTACGTTGTCCCCTTTAGGTTTGTCTACCGACAAAACCTGGCGCCGAATTCTGGCAGGCGAAAGCGGGATTGGCGACATTACCCATTTTGATTGCAGCAACTATTCCACCCGGTTTGCTGGTCAAATCAATGATTTTGATCCGCAAGACTATATCGATAAAAAAGAAACCAAAAAAATGGACCGCTTTATCCAGTTGGGTATTGCCGCGGGCAAGCAGGCTCTGCAGGACTCTGGTTTTGATGTAACGCCTGAAAACGCGTCTCGCGTGGGCATTGCCATTGGTTCAGGTATTGGCGGTCTGGAGCTTATTGAAGAAAACCACACCAAGCTGGTTAACAGTGGGCCTCGTCGGGTATCGCCATTCTTCGTGCCGTCTACCATCACTAATATGATTTCTGGATTTCTGTCGATCATGGCAGGGCTGAAAGGGCCTAACCTGAATATCGTGACAGCCTGTACCACCGGTGTGCACAACATTGGTGTAGCAGCCCGGACCATTGCCTATGGTGATGCGGATGCCATGCTTGCCGGCGGTGCTGAAGCGTCTATCACGCCATTGGGTATGGCTGGTTTTGCCTCTGCTCGTGCACTGTCTTCACGCAACGATGCGCCGCAACAGGCAAGTCGCCCGTGGGACAAAGACCGTGACGGTTTCGTTATGGGTGAAGGTGCCGGTGTGGTAATGCTTGAAGAATACGAAGCTGCCAAAGCGCGCGGTGCGACCATTTATGCTGAGCTGGTTGGTTTTGGCATGAGCGGCGATGCTTACCATATGACATCGCCACCAGAGAATGGCGAAGGTGCTGCAGCGTCGATGGTTAATGCCATCAACGATGCCAAAATTGACCCGTCCCTGATTGGTTATATTAACGCCCACGGTACGTCAACGCCGGCCGGTGATATTGCCGAAGTGTCTGCGGTGAAGAGTGTCTTTGGTGACCACGCACATAAAGTGCTGGTTAGCTCAACGAAATCGATGACGGGTCACTTACTGGGTGCAGCCGGTTCAGTTGAGGCGATTTTCACCATTCTGGCGCTACGCGACAAGCTAGCTCCGCCTACTATTAACCTGGACGAACCGGGTGAAGGGTGCGATCTGGACTTTGTTCCGCATAAAGCCAAAGCTTTCGAGGAAGAGTACGCACTGTGCAACTCCTTTGGTTTTGGTGGCACCAATGGCAGCTTGATTTTCAAGCGTCCATAAGCCGACAGTGATAGCGACAAAAGGGAGCCCGGTGCTCCCTTTTTCTTTGCGGTCGTGATCATCATTCTTCGCGACTTGGTATTAACAGAATTGCTGATACAATACCCGACTGAAACTGACTAACCCGGTGACTGCCGAACGCGCTGTATGACTGATCCCAATGGACTGGCTCCACTCAAACAATTTGCCCTTAATGACCGGCTGGCCAATTATGGTGACGGTACGTTTACCACTATGCGCGTGTCGGATGGCAAGGTAGCGCTGTTAAACCGCCACATTAATCGGCTGGTAAGTGACAGTCGGGCCCTTGGCTTAACGGTTGAAGCCGAAGCTATTTGTCAGGTGATTGCGGCCGCTTTATCAGAGCGAAACGAGGGCGTGCTAAAGGTATTAATTGGTGCCGGGCAGGGCGGGCGCGGCTATGCGCGACTGGCCGAGCCAAACATAAACGTTGCGGTGAGCTGGCATGACCTACCTGCTATCTACAAAAGCTGGCAACAACAGGGTATTCATGTTGGGACTGTGCCTGTCACTTTAGCCAGACAGCCGTTACTGGCCGGGTTAAAGCATGCCAACCGCTTAGAGCAGGTGTTCATTAAACAGGCGCTGATGCAGACAGACTTCGACGACGCTATTGTCACCGATACCGAGCAAAACGTTATTGAAGCCAGTGCTGCAAACCTGTTCTGGTTGGTTGGCCGGCAGTGGTTTACTTCCTCGTTGGCGCTCGCTGGCGTTAATGGCGTTATGCGACAATTTATTCTCGATCACTGCCCGGATATCCATATTATCGAGCAGCAGTTAACTGAGATAGCCCACGTTGATGCCATGTTTTTATCCAATGCGCTGATGCAAATCGTACCGGTGAAAACCCTCACTTTAGGAGAGTCTAAACGGCAACTGGCCATTGCGCCGGTACTGTCGCTGCACGAGTCGCTGGCACAGATTTATGCAGGAGAATACGGTGCTGCGTAAACTGGCGTTAGGGTTAATCATTGTAGTAGGCGCAGCGATGGCAACTATGGGCTGGTTGCATCAACAATTTGCCAAGCCGCTGAATATAGAACAACGCCAGTTATTTACCCTGCCGCCAGGACAGGGCGCCATTGAAACGCTGATGCGCTTTGAGCAGCAAGGGTGGCTGCCCATGCCCACGCTCGCAGCCCGGCTATGGCTCAAGCTGGTTTATGGGGGGCAGCCTATTCTGGCTGGTACTTATGCCTTTGATCCTCCATTAACACTAGCGGGTGCCTTTGAACTGCTTTCCCATGGCGAGGAAGTACAATTTGATATCAGCCTGATTGAAGGGCAAACGTACCAGCAATGGCTGACAACGCTTAAAGTACATCCGCGTCTAAAAGCTGACCTTACTGATAACGAAGAGGCGCTTGTTCAGCGCCTTATTGAACAATGGCAGCCCTACAGCGCTGAGCCATTAAATAGTCTTGAAGGCCTGCTATTGGCGGATACCTATCACTTTACCAATCAGACGCCAGCCAGTGAAATTCTCAAACGAGCTTCTGCGGCCATGCAGGACTATTTACTGGATAAGTGGGCAAAACGCGAGCCAGGTTTGCCCTATGAGGCACCGGTGGACGTGTTAACCATGGCGTCGATCATCGAAAAAGAAACCGCGCTGGCTTCAGAGCGTGCCCGTATTGCCGGGGTATTTGTTAATCGCCTTGAACAGAACATGCGTCTGCAAACCGATCCAACGGTCATTTACGGCCTCGGCGATCGGTTCGACGGAAATCTGACCCGTAAGCACTTGCGCGAAAATACTCCTTACAATACATACGTACATAAAGGGTTACCGCCAGGGCCTATCGCCATGATTGGCCGGGTCGCCGTTGATGCGGCCTTGCAACCGGCACTAACGTCGGAGCTTTATTTTGTGGCCCGTGGTGATGGCAGCCATCAGTTTTCCAATACATTAGAAGAACATAATCAAGCGGTACGAGAGTTCCAGCTAAACCGAAAGGACGGACAACCATAGATGTCAGGTAAGTTTATCGTCGTTGAAGGCCTCGAAGGGGCTGGCAAGAGTTCAGTGATTGCACTGGTAGAACAAGCGGTTAAGTCAAAAGGCTTTACTACCGTGACAACCCGGGAACCCGGCGGCACGCCCATGGCCGAGGCCATTCGTAACTGCGTTAAGCAAAACTGGCAGGAGAATGTGGTGGAGGAAACCGAGCTGATGCTGATGTATGCCGCGCGGGCGCAACTGTTGGCCAATGTGATTAAACCGGCTATGGATGCAGGCAGTTGGGTGATTGGCGATCGCCACGATTTATCCTCGCAGGCCTATCAGGGTGGCGGCCGCGAAATTGAACAAGCCACGCTGTCTGCGCTCAGTGACATTACGTTAAAAGGGTTTAAACCAAACCTCACTCTGTATCTGGATGTCGAGCCTGCTGTGGGCCTTGAGCGTGCCCGTGGGCGTGGTGAGCTGGATCGCATTGAGTTAGCCGGACTGGGCTTTTTTGAGCGTACCCGGGCCCGTTATCTGGAACTCGCTGCGGCCGATAGCAACATCATCACTATTGATGCCATGCAGCCCATGGCCGATGTGCACCGGGATGTTCAACTCACGCTGGAGCAGTATCTTTCATGCTAGCGTTACCCTGGTTAGCCGAGCGATATCAGCAGCTGGTACAGCGCTTTCAGACCAGCAAACTACACCATGGCATTTTGTTAAGTGGTCCGCAGGGCGTGGGCAAGCGTGAGCTGGCCGATGCCATGATGCAGGCAATACTGTGTTTGCACCCAAGCAGTGGCGGCCCCTGTGGTGAGTGCCAGAGTTGCAAACTCATTGAGGCAGGCACCCATCCCGACCGTTATTTGCTGGAAAGCGATAAACAGCTCGGCGTTGATGCCATCCGGGAAGCGATTGGTAAGTTAAATACCACGGCGCAGATTGGCCGCCATAAAGTATTGATCATTCCGGCGGCCGAGCGCATGACCGAAGCGGCCTCTAATGCCTTACTCAAAACGCTGGAAGAGCCCACCGATAACACGTACCTGTTGTTATTAACGCACCGAGTAGCCGGATTACTGCCGACCATTTTAAGTCGCTGTGAAAAGCACGTCATTGCGACACCATCCGCAGAGCAAAGTCTTAGCTGGCTGGCTGGTCAGGGCCATGATGAGGTTGATCAGGCGCTACTCAACGCTTACGGTAATGCGCCACTTCGGGTAGCCAGGGCGTTAACCGATGAAAGCTCGCTGAGCTACCGTGATTTTCTCACCGGCCTGGAAGCCTTATTGGGTAACAACCAGGATGTCACGGAAGTGGCGTCGAAGTGGCAGGACCACGCTGAACAGGTGATTTACTGGTGCCAGCAGTATTATCATGATCAATACTGCAAAACACAGCGTAAAGAAGACTTGCAGCGCTATCAGCACTGTATTGCTTATGCTGTTCGGGTACGTCACCCCGGTGTTAATAAAGTGCTGCTGTTGAGCCAGATTTTTTCATTACTAAAACAAGCCTAAGGAGCTTTTTTTGTTTGTAGATTCTCATTGTCATCTCGACCGCCTGAAACAAAATACCGAAGAGCTGGCGCAAACGCTGGCTTTTGCCCGCCAGCGCGGCGTGGAGCATTTTCTCTGTGTATCGGTATCGGTAAAAGATTATCCGCAAATGCTCAGTACGGTCAGTCATTTTGATGATGTGTCGGTGTCCTGCGGCGTGCATCCCCTGCATCAGGAAGATGCCTGCGATTACGACACCTTACTGGCAGCGGCCAGCAGCGATAAGGTAATTGCGATTGGCGAAACCGGATTGGATTATTTCTACAGTGAAGATACTCGCGAGGTACAGATCCAGTCGTTTATCGACCATATCAAAGTGGCCAATGAAACCAACAAGCCGCTGATTATCCATACCCGTGATGCCCGCGAGGATACCATCGCTTTATTAAAGCAGTACAAAGCCGATCACACCATCGGTGTCCTGCATTGCTTCACGGAAGACCTGCCTATGGCCGAGGCGGCCATGGAAATGGGCTTTTATATTTCTATTTCCGGCATTGTTACCTTTAAGTCTGCCGAAGAATTACAGGCGGTTACTAAGGCTATTCCGCTTGAGCGGTTACTGATTGAAACCGATTCACCCTGGCTGGCACCGGTACCCCATCGTGGTAAACCCAATCAGCCCGGCTATGTGGTAGAAGTCGCCGAATTTATTGCTGAACTTCGTGGGATCAGTGTGGATGAACTGGCTAAAGCCACTACCGCGAATTTTTACCGCCTGTTTTCTGGCATTAAGCCAAATAGTTAAACGCCGTGTCTGACTGGAGTGCGTTACTGTTAAAAAGTCTCGATAAAACCCGGGATACGCCGGAAAGCCGCTATTTTCAGCTGGCGACGGTCGATAGCAGCGGCCTGCCGCACAATCGCACTGTGGTGTGTCGCGGGGTAGATGAGAACCAGTCCCTGATGTGGGTGGTTACCGACACCCGCAACAAGAAAGTTGCTGAGCTTAAGGGCAATCCGCACGCGGCGGTTTGTTGGTATTTCGCCAAAACCCGCGAACAATACCGAATGACAGTAAGCTGCAGGGTGGATACGCCAAACGAAGACAGAACGTTGTGCCAGCAACAATGGGATCGTTTGTCAGTGGCGGCCCGGCAACAGTTTTTATGGGGCGAACCCGGCAGCGAGCGCACAGCGCCGAAAAAGTCTCTGATTGATCACAGTGCCAATACGGATGTCTTACCCGATCATTTCTGCGTGCTCACCCTACTGGTAGAAAGTGTGGATTACCTTAATCTGCGCGGTAACCCGCAGCAGCGGCAGTGTTTTGAAAAACGCCAGGGGCAGTGGCATAGTAAAGAGCTTATTCCCTAAACGGTTACGCTTATGGCTATTCGATTTGTGCTGGGTGATATCACCGGTGCAACCACCGACGCTATCGTTAATGCGGCTAACCCGGTTATGCTGGGTGGCGGGGGCGTTGATGGTGCCATTCACCGGGCTGCAGGACCTGCGCTGCTAAAAGCCTGCCAGGCGGTAGCGGTAAAAGATGGCGTGCGCTGTCCACCGGGAGAAGCGCGAATTACTCCAGCGGGTAACCTGCCGGCCAAATTTGTTATTCATACGGTTGGCCCTATTTATCACCAGGATCCACATCCCGCCCAAACCCTGGCCAGTGCTTATCAGCAAAGTTGCCGGCTGGCCATTCACAACGGCTGCCAATCGGTGGCTTTCCCGGCTATATCCTGTGGCGTTTATGGCTACCCTCATAAGGAGGCGGCAAGCGTAGCTATTAACGCTTGTTTACAATTTTCCGGGACACTTAAGATTGATTTTTACCTCTTCAACCAGACACTATACGACTGTTTTGTTTCTCAGTGGCAGACGATTCAACAACCGCAGCAACAATAAAACTTATTGGGCAGCGTCTGCGACTATATTAAAGAGCACCTGAAACGGAGTTGGTGATGCGTTTACACAAAATAGTCCTGCTTGCCCTGTTGGTATTTACCAGTACCTCGGTTTTGGCCACCGATGCAGCCGACATTGATAAGCTTGATCAGTATTTAACGACTGCTGAAGCCAACGGTTTCAGCGGCGCCGTATTAATTGCTGAAGACGGTAAGCTGCGTTTAAATAAAGGTTATGGAAAAACAGAGCGGCAGGGGAGTACACCTATTACCGCCGATACACTGTTTGATACCGGCTCGGTAACCAAGCAGTTTACCGCTGCGGCTGTGATGCATCTTGTTCAACAGGGAAAGCTGAGCACATCTATGCCTATCAGTGAGTTTTTTAACGAACTGCCAGAAGATAAACAGTCCATCACCTTACATCAGTTGCTTAGCCATTCAGCCGGTATTGCCAATGGCATAGGCGCGAGGGATTTTACACACGTTCCTACCGGCGAGTTCTTTAACCGGTTATTTGCTATGCCGTTATATTTTGCGCCGGGAGAAGGCTACGCCTACTCAAATGCCGGTTACAGTATTCTGGCGCGGATCATTGAGCTGGTTAGCGGGATGTCTTACGAAGAGTACCTTCAGAAGGCTTTGTTTGAGCCAGCCGGTATGCACCATACCGGTTATCTTAATCCGGTACTGGCACAACTCCCTGCGGCTGCGGGCTATTTGTTTGGCGAAGTAGAAACGGGCAGTACCCGGGACAAGTACTTTGAGGACGCGGCCATCGCCTGGCCACTGAAAGGGAATGGCGGCATGCTGTCCACCATGAATGATATGTATCTGTGGGCACAGGCGCTGCAGAGTGAATCGGTGTTGGCTGCAAAATACCGCGACCAGCTCTTTGAGCCCCATGTAGCAGAAAATGAGGAGGGCACCAGCCACTATGGTTATGGCTGGGCAGTCATGCCAACACCACGGGAAACCACTTTTATTGGTCACAATGGTTCAAATGGTACCTATTACTTTGATTTTCGCTGGTTGCCTGACGAACAGATACTAATTCTGTTTGCTTCTAATGCATTGGTGGAAAGTACCATGGCCTTGCCTTATTACATCGAGCAGTACCTTTTTGAAAAGAAACCTTTACCAGCGTTTGAAACCGGCCTCACCAGTCAAATGGTAGGACTATCACTAAGCACAGCCGGTAGTTCTGAGCGCAAAAAGGCAGTGTTGCAGAAAACCTTTGCCAGCAAGATTGATAACAAGCGTATTCTCAACCGTGCCGGGTTGCGGTTAATGGATAATGAGCGATATAACGACGCAATAGGCCTGCTGCTGCTGAATGTGGAACTCTACAGCGACGACGGTAATTTATGGGATAGTCTGGGTGAAGCGTATTTTGTAAGCGGGCAGTATGCACTGGCAAAGCAGGCTTTTACCCAGGCGATTGAGCGTAAGCCGGCAGAAAATTGCTTTTGGTGTGATAACAGTGCCGCAAGACTACAACAAATCAGCGAAGCGGACTGAATACGAGCTTTTGGCACCATATTAAAGCCGGTATAGTGATAAACACACCGGCTTGCACTCCGCTGAATCGGGTTGATGCACTGTTTTAATGCACTGCTCTTAATCTCTTAAGCCAAAGATTCATATTCCCTCAGTAAAATGTTACGTGTAACATAGGTGTTCGATGATCAACTACGCCTGTTAACATTTATGACCAATCGCGCCTCCCTACAAGATATCGCTGATCAATTGGGCATTACCAAAATGACGGTCTCCCGTTATTTTCGTTCACCAGAAAAAGTGGCGCCCGCCACGCGCGAAAAAATTGCCCAGGCGGTTAAACATTCCGGTTATATCCATAACCGCGCGCCAGCGTTAATGTCCAGAGCGCTGAGTCGTACCATCGGCGTGGTGATCCCATCACTGTCTAATCAGGTCTTTTCTGCCCTGGTGGATGGTATTGAAACCATTACCAACGCAGAATCTTTCGACATTTTACTGGCTCACTCAGGCTACGACCCTAAAGTAGAAGAGCGCAAGATAGAAATGTTGCTGTCTTATCAGGTGGATGGTTTGATCCTGTGTGAAACTGAACATACCGACCGCACCCGTACTATGTTAAAGCAGGCAGGTATTCCGGTGGTGGAGTGCATGGAGTTGCCGGAAGCCCCAATTGATATGGTGGTGGGGCTTGATCATAAAGCGGCCGCTTTTAACGCAGTAACGCGGATGATTGCCAGTGATAAACAGCACATTGTGTATCTGGCAGCCCGGCTGGACCGCCGTACTATGTTGCGTCAACAAGGCTACGAACAAGCCATGTGGGAAGCAGGACTTACCCCGCAAACCGTTGCTACACCTTTTCAGTCGAGTTTTTCGCAGGGAATGAAGCTGCTACAGCAGGCGCTGGAGACCTTTGACAGGGTGGATGGCATATTTTGTACAAACGACGATTTGGCCGTAGGGGCGATGCAGTACTGTAAAAATGAAGGCATTCAGGTACCGGATGATCTTGCGGTGATGGGCTACAACGGGCTGGATATCGGTCTTACCATGCAACCTAAACTCACCAGTGTGGTGACCCCGCGTCAGGCCATTGGGATTAAAAGCGCACGACTGCTTATCGATGTGATCAACGGCAAATCACCTTCTGATAAGCTTTTTGATCTGGGCTTTTCTTACACTGAGGGCGAATCGATTAGTTAATCCGGTGGGTTGAGCGGCAAGTGGCGCCGAATGTCAGCAACTAATTGTTCAATGGGTAAGTCGATATCCACGGTGTAAACATCCTGTTCGTCAGCAGCGGGCCGTTCAAGGGTATTAAACTGACTTACCAGCATTTCCGCTTTCATAAAATGCGCCTGACGCGCTTCCATCCGGCGTTTAATGAGTTCAAACTGACCATCCAGAAAAACAAATCTTACGCGACTGATATGCTGGCGAAAAATATCCCGGTACTGCTTTTTCAGTGCCGAACAAACAATTACTACCGTTTTACCTGCCGTCACATGCAGCTCAGCAGTCGCGGCAATCTGTTTTAACCAGGGCTCCCGGTCTTCGTCATTGAGCGCTTCACCCCGCGACATTTTAGCTATATTAGCCTGCGGATGCAGATCATCGCCGTCAATAAACCCGGCGCCGGCAGCCTCAGCGAGACGTTCACCCACCGTACTTTTACCACTGCCGCTAACGCCCATTACTATAATGCAACTGGGAGCGGAATTTTTATCGATGGCTGTCATAGAGTCTGCTTGCGTTATTGTTAAAAAAATGTTCTGCTAAATGTTATGCGTAACATTTTAGCTCGGCTTGACGGCTGTGTGAATAGTTAATTAGAGAATACAACGAGATTTCATGGATATTGCGAGCAATCACACTGACAATATTGTTTTACTGTTAATCGGACTGAGCATGGTCCTGGTACTGATGGGACTGATTATTGTTGCCCGGGTACATGCGCTCATTGCGTTAATTATAGTGAGTCTGATCACCGCTTTGGTTACCGGTATCGGTGCTGCTGATGTGTTGCCTGTTATGCTGCAGGGCTTCGGCAGTACGCTGGCTGCGGTGGCGCTGCTGGTTGGTCTTGGTGGGATGATTGGTAAGTTGCTTGAAAGTAGCGGCGGCGCCGATGTGCTGGCCCAGCGCATGATTAGTCTGTTTGGCCTTGAGCGAGCGCCACTGGCTTTAGGCATTACGTCGCTGCTGTTTGGTTTCCCAATCTTTTTTGATGCCGGTCTTATCGTGATGATGCCAATTCTGCTGAGTGTGGCCAGGCGTTTGCAGCAGTCAACCCTGTTAACCGTGCTTCCAGCGGCCGGCGCATTTGCAGTGACGCATGCCTTTGTGCCGCCACACCCAGGGCCCGTAGCGGCGGCTGATTTGCTGGGGGCAAATATTGGGCTGTTGCTGATTGTAGGAACGGTGATTGCCATTCCTACCTGGTTTGCAGGCAGTTACCTTTACGCCATGTATGCTGGCAAACGGTTTAATATTGATCTGCCCGCATGGTTTACGGATAGCGAATCTCACTCTAACAGCCAGTGGCGACCTTCGTTTGCCCGGGTTATCGCGGTGCTGTTGTTGCCGTTTGGTCTCATTTGCCTTGATACGGTGGTGAACACTCTGCAGGTCGCGGGCATGTTACCTCAAGAGTCGTCATTCTTAAGTGGTCTGCGTTTGCTGGGCAAAACGCCGGTAGCCCTGTTATTAACCTTACTTATGGCGTTTGGGTTATTCCGCAAGCAGTTCACCCGTAAACAATATGAAGGCTTATGTAATGATGCGCTTGGACCTTTAAGTGCCGTTATTCTGGTCACTGGTGCTGGCGGCATGTTTGGCGGCGTGTTGCGAGCTGCGGGGATAGGCGATGCCTTTGCGCAACTGCTGGTAAATAATGGGCTGCCAGTTATAGTGGCGGCATTTGTGATATCTGTTTGTTTGCGGGTAGCACAGGGGTCGGCCACAGTTGCCCTAACAACCACAGCGGCGTTGATTGCGCCGGTGGTCACTCAGGTGCCAGGCCTCAGTGCGGTGGATTTGTGTTGTATAGTTATTGCCATTGCCGGTGGCGCAACGGTGCTGTCACATTTTAACGATTCGGGCTTCTGGCTGGTGTCGCGGTTATTGCAAATGGATGAGAAAACCACCTTAAAAACCTGGACCGTTATGGAAACGTTGTTAGGCACGATAGCCTTTATACTGGCGCTCCTGCTGAGCGCCGTCTTCTAGTTATTCCGCCTCGGGTGGAGAGGGCAGGCCAAAGGAACTTAAAGCCAGTTCATAAGTGCCTGCCTGAACGCCATTCAGTGGTGCATAGTTAGGCGCGTTGCTGGCAATAAAGCTGACCTTATTAAACAGCTGTGGCTTAACTTGCTCGATAATAGCCGGGATAAACTGCGGGTATTTGGTCATTGGGCCACCCAGTACAAACATATTTGGGTTGACGACTGCTGCAATGGTCGCCAGGGTACTGCCAATTTGTACGATGGCCGGATGGTCGGTTAAATCCACGCCATCATCCAGGGCCTGCTGGAGATGACGGTTAGACACAAAGTCCTGCAAGTTCTCTTTATTATTAACCATGATGTGGCCAATTTCGCCGGAAATACCGGTTGATCCTCTGATCAGATGATTGTCCAGAAAAATACCGGCACCAATCCCTTCGCCAAAGTAAGTAAACACGAAATCGGAGACGTTTTTAGCAATACCGAGGGATTTTTCTGCCAGCGTTGCCCAGTTTACATCGTTGTCCAGGGTAACCGGACAGGCAAGATGCTCCTCGAGCAGTGTTTTGAAGTTAATGCCATGGATAATTGTGAACTTGGAATAGGGGAGTGCCAGGATTTCACCGGTTTGTGAGTTAACCGGTACCGCCAGGGATACGCCAATGGCAAGTAAAGGCGAGTGTTGATCCTGCACCGCCAGATGAATAAAGCGCAGAATTGCTTTTTCTAATTCTGCCTGTTGCCAGGCAGGGTCAATATAAAAACACTGATCACGAATCACTTTCAAAGACAGGTCGGTGAGACGTAACTGGATCTGTTTAACATCTATGGCAATGGCCAGGGTCAGCCCTTTGGCGGCGTTTATTTCATATATTACGCCGGCACGACCTTGTTTATTTTTGGTTTTTCGGCTGGTTTCTACCACCAGACCGCTTTTTTCCAATCGCTGCGCCGACTCTGAAATCGTCGGTCGGGAAATACCGGTTTGCTTTGCTATGGCGGCTCGCGTCATCGGACCATGTTCTTTCAGACAGTGAAAAAACTGCCGGTCGGTCATCAGAGCGAGAGGTGTGCCGTTTTGTAGGGGGTTTGTTTGTTTCATTTTTATTAACACAGTTCTCTACTGATTTGCTCAATTTGATTATTATTGTATTAGGCAACAAATGCTTCCGATACCGATATGTTAAATCACTGTTGCAAAATGTTTTGTTAATATACCTGCTTTTTAATTTCTTAAAAGGCTTTTCCGGTATTTTGCTGCGGCTTTGCACTAATTGATAATAGGTCAGGCACAAAATCCACCTTAAGACAAATTATCACTATGGCTAAACCATAAAAGATAATCTTAAATAGCTGATATAAAATGAAAAATAAATTTTACTCTTAATTTATCAGTATTTCTTTCATTATTTAACCGTAAAACACCTGTTTAATATACAGCAGATTAATGCTAATTATTCATAAGGTTTGTTTATAAAAACGATTAGAATGACTCTGTTTCATAAGTTTTTCACTCACCAAATGTGTTGCAAAGATCGCACCAAACAGCGTGGAAGTGTTAAAATCTTATCAATTAGTTAAGTCGCTTTACAAAAAGCTTGCATTGTTACGAAAATGTAACTATACATATGGGGCGTTACAAACGGTTAACCTGATTTCCCGTTGTAACGGTTCAATACGGATTGAGAGAACTGTATTGAATTTAGCACTGCGTCAAGGCAACAGCAGCTTAGTCTGCACTTAATTATCGGTTAATCGGTTGGGTATCTGATAACAAATGGTTAAGGCCAACGGCGCATATAAATAAAAAAGTGTTAATCTCATTGGAAACCAAATTATGTTTTATAAAAGCAAGCTAGCAACTGCTGTATCCGGGGCACTGTATGTGATGGTCGCCACAGGCGTTCAGGCACAACAAGCGGAAACAGTTGAAAAGATCGAAGTTCGCGGCGTTCGTGGCAGTCTGTCACAATCAATGAATGTTAAGCGTCAGTCTACGGGTGTTGTTGACGCCATCTCTGCTGAAGACATGGGTAAATTCCCGGATACCAACCTGGCCGAATCGCTACAGCGTATCACTGGTGTATCCATCAACCGTGTTAACGGTGAAGGTTCTGAAGTAACCGTTCGTGGTTTTGGTGGTAACTTTAACCTGATTACACTGAACGGTCGTCAGATGCCAGCCGCTAACGTTGCCTCAATTACAGGTAACCCGCTTGACCAGGGCGCGTCTGGTACAACTCGTTCATTCGACTTCTCTAACCTGGCATCTGAAGGTGTGAGCGGCATTGAAGTTTATAAAACAGGTCGCGCAGCGGTACCTTCAGGTGGTATCGGTGCGACAATCAATATCAATACATTAAAACCACTGTCACAGGGTGATAACCGTGCGTCTGTTGGTGTTAAAGCAGTTAAAGACGAAAGTGGTGATGGCGTAACACCAGAAATGAGTGGTGTAGCTAACTGGGTTAACGACGACGCTAACTTTGGTGTGTCAGTATTTGGTTCCTACCAGGAGCGTGATTCTGGTAGCCGCCACATGAGTGTTGAAAACTACCAGTTATATAACTGGGATGTTAACTCACCGGGTACGTTTGGTCTGGTAGAGGGTGCTAACGTCACCAATGCGCCAGCTCAGGGGCAACTGGTTGCCATGCCTTCTAACCTGGGGTTAGGTGTAAACCAGGATAATCGTGAACGTATTAACGGTATGCTGACTGTTCAGTATGCGCCAAGTGATGAAATGACTATCACTGCGGATGCGACTTACGCGAGTAACGAAATCCAGTCAACTTCTGTGGTTGATGGTATCTGGTTCGCTCGTCAGTTTACTGATATGGAGTTTGACGGTAACCCTGTTGTGGCTACGCCAATCCGTTTTACTGAAGACATCGACGGTGGTAAAGACTTCTTCTTCCAGAACCTGGTAATGGGTGCGAAGGACGAGTTGTCCTCATTTGGTTTTAACGTTGACTGGTGGGCAAATGACTCACTGAACCTGCGTTTTGACGCGTCAGTTGCCGAAGCGAAAAGTGGCGGTGCTGGTCCGTACGGTAAAAACGTAATTCGCTTCAACGTAGCCGGTGCGACCGCTGGCTGGCAAACCGTTGACTTCGGTCAGCGTATGCCTCAGGCGAGCATCGTGGTTGACGACTCTCAGAAAGGTAACGACAACGGTATCTTCGATCTGGCGGACGTAGGTCCTCAGGTTACCCGTGCGATTTCTTCTGACCAAACGTCTGACGTGGCTCAGTTCCGTTTAGACGGTACCTGGGATCAGGGATCAGATATCAAACTTGATTTCGGTGTGGGCTACATGAGCACTGAAATGAACCAGGTTCGTTACGAAACTGAAGCACAGCTGGGTGGCTGGGGTGTATCCGATGTAGGTAATATCCCTGAAGGTCTGCTGGAAATCGGTTGTACTGCCTGTGCGTTTGAAGATCATAATATGGGCGGTGTAGCAGGTGCAGACGCTATAGCTGTTCCAGCTGGCGCGACCACAATCCCACTTGGTAGCGTATCGTTCGTTGGTAATGCTGTACACCTGTTAGAAGCGGTTGCGCCTGCATACGGTTTCACTCCAGGCGATCTGCCAGCCGTAGCCTCTGACAACAATACTGTTAAAGAAGACATTATGTCACTTTACGGTATGGCAACAATGGACGGCGAAATTGGTGGCTTTGAAGCTAACCTGGTAGTAGGTCTGCGCTACGAGAAGACAGATGTTGAGTCTATCTCTTTGCAATCAGTACCTGAGCAAATTATCTGGTTATCAGATAACGATTTCCGTATCCAGTTGGGTAGTGGTACCGATGCACTGGCAGAGAAGCACTCTTATGAGGCGCTGCTGCCGAACATCGATTTGTCAGTTAACCTGACCGATGATCTGAAAGCCCGTTTCTCTTACAGCATGACCCTGGCTCGTCCTGCTTACAACCAGATGTACACTGCAACCAGCATTGGCGCGCCTAGTCGCCCAACTTATCTGGGTGGTCAGGGCTCTGGTAGCCGCGGTAACGCAGCACTGGATCCGCTGGAGTCAAATAACTTCGACCTGTCACTGGAATACTACTATGGTGAGTCGAGCATGGTGTCTGTGGGTTACTACCGTAAAGACGTAGATAACTTCGTGGGTACCCAACAGGTTTCACAGAGCCTGTTTGGCTTACAGGACCCAACTTCAGGTCAGGCTGGCACAGTATCTGGCGATGCGATTGCAGAGCTTGAGTCACGCGGTATTGAAGTCACCGAACGTAACTTCTTTACCATGACGGCACTGCTGTCTAATCCGGATGCATTCCCGGGCGGGGCGGACGACTTCCAGGAAGGTCAGGCTTTCGCCGATGAAGTATTCGCAAACTACAGTGTTGGTCCGGTAGCGGGCGATCCAAACATGCTGTTTGAGGTGACTCAGCCAGTGAACAACCAAAGTGCTCGTATCTCGGGTTACGAGTTAGCGTGGCAGCACTTCTTTGGTGAGTCAGGCTTTGGTTATCAGGCTAACTTCACCATCGTAGACGGTGATATCGGTTACGACGTAGGCGCCGATCCATCGGTTGACCAGTTCGCTCTGGAAGGTTTGTCTGACAGTGCTAACATTGTATTAATTTACGAAATGGACGGCCTGTCTGCTCGTGTTGCTTACAACTGGCGTGACTCGTTCCTGAGCGAAGTTAACCGTGGTGTATCTTCTGTTCGTAACCCGCTGTTTATCGACGAGTACGAGCAAGTGGATGTAAACGTTAGCTACGAGTTCAGCGAAAACCTGACCGTCAGCATGGATATCATCAACCTGACTGAAGAAGGCCAGCGTCAGTACGGACGCAGCTACAACAATACCTTCTTTATCCAGGAACTGGACAGACGCTACGTTCTGAACGCGCGTTACACGTTCTAAGTGATGTAATAACCTGACCGGCGCACCCGTGCCGGTCAGGCATTTCCCTGTTGTATTCAAGTCAGCATTTGCCTGTCATCACAGCTAAGGGTAGGATGCAGACTAACCGTTTCTTCTTAGCTATTTAGCGAATTTTCCTATGTCTAATATTGCCGTTTTAAACAACGTTGATCACGCTGATATCAAGATCAGTGTTAGTGACACCACCATTACCAGTGATAACGTCAATCGTTGCCAGATCTATGCTTCTGAAATCACTGAGTTACAAAAAGAATTCCCCATCCTCATTTATCGCGGCGAAGAGACTGAGTCCTTGCAGTTGCACGCTATTCTGGGGCTGGAAAAAAATGAAAACCTGTTTTTATCCGCAGGCGGATGGACAACCCGCTTTGTACCGGCATTACTGGCTCGTGGCCCGTTTAGCATTGGCTACAGCAAAAACGACAATGGCGAACCTACGGACCCTAAAATCTGCCTCGATATGGCGGATGCACGGGTAAACAAAAACGAAGGTGAAGCCGTGTTTATGCCAATGGGTGGCGAGTCACAGTACCTGCAGTATGTTAAAAAGGCATTGCAAACTATTGAGACCGGCGCTCAGTACAACCACACCTTATTTACCCTGATTAATGAGCTGGATTTATTGGAGCCGGTGTCAATTCAGATTAAATTAAGTAATGTTGAGCAGGTCAATCTCAATAACTACTACACGATTAACCAGCAAAAGCTCAGCGCCCTTGAGGGGGATCAACTCGCTAAGCTCAATCAGTACGGTATCCTTAGCTCATTATTTTTTATTCTGTCTTCAATGGGCAATTTTCAGCGTCTTATCGAGCTAAAGAACGCTAAGTCGGCAGTACTGTAATTATTTAAGGACGCATTACCATGACGGCCAATCAGGTACTAGTGTTAGAGGGCATTTCACCCGACAACGTTCCTTTTGACGATCTTTTTGCGTTAAATAAACCGGTGATACTTAAAGGACTGGTGAATAACTGGCCGCTGGTTCAGGCCGGTAAGCAATCTGTTGATCAAGCAATGGCGCAGCTTACCGAAAATGATACCGGTCAACCCTTGCTGGCTTATCGTGCGCCAGCAGAAATCAAGGCGCGCTTTGGTTACAACGACACCTGCACCGGCTTTAACTATAGCAGCGAAAAAACGCGTCTTTCTGAGGTGCTGGCACAAATCAAAGCTGGCCTAAGCGAAGAGGAGCACGAGTACCTGTATATCAACTCATTGCGATTTGATCAGGGCCTGCCTGAATTAAGTAAAGCCAATACGCTCAATTTTTCGCATCCGGAATTCACCAATAACCAGCCGGTGCCTAAAATCTGGATCGGCACTGAATCGGTGGCAGCGGCGCATTTTGATCAACCCAAAAATATTGCCTGTTGCGTATTAGGCAAACGCCGCTTTACCCTGTTTTCGCCAGAGCAGGTAGACAATTTATACCCCGGTCCGCTGTCGCCAACGCCTGGCGGGCAGGTGGTTACCACCGCTAATCTTGATGAGCCCGACTTTGAAAGATTCCCACGTTTAAAAACCGCGCTGGAAAATGCGTGGATTGCTGATCTGGAACCCGGTGATGGCCTGTATTATCCCAGTATGTGGTGGCATGAAGTCAGGGCATTCGACCGCTTTAACGTTATGGTTAACTTTTGGTGGATGACAGCTAAGCCTTATCTGGGCAATCCCATGGACTTGCTCATGCATGGCATGCTCGCCCTGCGCGACAAACCGGCCCAGGAAAAAGCCGCCTGGCGCGCATTGTTTGACTATTATGTGTTTGGTGACGGACAAAAAGTTATCGAGCACTTGCCGGTGGAATGTCATGGTCCGCTGGCACAGATGGATGAATTATCGGCGCGCCGTTTACGCGCAATGTTACTGAATAACCTTAATCGATAAATAGGCTTAAATTGATGGCGCAAAAGAAAACCCGTGTTGTTGTAGCCGGCGGTGGTACTGCCGGATGGTTAACCGCGTTTAGTTTAGTGACCCGTTTAGGTAACGTGCTGGATATTACGTTAGTTGAGTCTGATCAGATTGGCACTGTAGGAGTAGGGGAAGCGACCATTCCTACCATGTGTAATTTTCATCAACTGATGGGCATCAACGAACAAGAGTTTATGGCTGCGACAAACGCCACCTTTAAGTTGGGAATTCAGTTTGATAACTGGGCAAACGACGGCGACAGTTATATTCACTCTTTTGGCGAAATCGGCCAGCGTTCATGGATGGCCGAATTTCATGAATTCTGGATGGAAGCCGTGGCTAATGGTCAGCAGGATAGCCTGGAAGACTATTGCCTGGAACTAAAAGCTGCCAAAGCCAATAAGTTTGCCACTAAGATTGGCAACCGGCCGCTCAATTTTGCCTACCACCTCGACGCCACGGCCTATGCTGCGTACCTTAGAAATAAATCCGAAGCCGCCGGTGTTACCCGTTGTGAAGGTAAGATTCAGTCGGTAGATACCGATCCGGAAAATGGTAACCTAACTCGTCTGACGCTTGATACGGGGATTGCGATCGAGGGGGATGTGTTTATTGATTGCACCGGTTTTAGGGGCTTGTTAATAGGCGAACACCTTGGGGTGGGATATGAAGACTGGAGTCACTGGCTGGCTGCCGATCGGGCGATTGCTATTCAAACCCAATCTACCGAAGCGCCCAAACCATACACTATCGCCACGGCTCATAAAGCCGGTTGGCAGTGGCGCATTCCGCTACAGTCACGGGTGGGCAACGGGATTGTTTATAGCAGTCGCTTTTTAAGTGACGAGGAAGCACTGGCAACCCTAAAGCAAAACCTCGACGGCGAAATGCTAACCGAGCCCCGTTATCTTAAATTTAAGACCGGTCGGCGAGATAAGGCCTGGCATAAGAACTGTATTTCCGTTGGATTGGCCAGTGGCTTTTTAGAGCCGCTGGAGTCAACCAGTATACATCTGGTAACTACCGCACTTATCCGCCTGATGAAGCTATTTCCGTTTAGCAATGACCACAAACTGCTGGCCGAGCAATATAATCGCGAAACGCAAAAAGAGATGGAGACCATCCGCGATTTTATTATTCTGCACTATAACCTGACGAAACGAGCAGACAGCGAATTTTGGGAACATTACCGCACCATGGAAATTCCCGAGCCGTTAGCCCATCGCATGGCTATCTTTGCGCAAAATGGCTATGTGTGGCCCGACGATGTGGCGCTGTTCAGAGTCGATTCCTGGGTGCAGGTAATGATGGGCCAGGGCCTGATGCCAGCGCAGCATCACGGAGCAAGTCGAATGTTAGCCGCCGACAATTTAAAACAACAACTCAGTGCATTTAAGCAATCGGTGAATACTGCGTTGGGTCAGTTACCCGCCCACGCCGACTTTATCGCCCGGTACTGTCCGGCCGGCGAGCAGATTAAATAAGGGCCCGGTATGCAAAAGAACATCACCCGGGTTGTGGTTGTAGGCGGTGGCACCGCTGGTTGGCTTACCGCTGGTATCATTGCGGCCAAAAATCCACTGGTGGGCGAGAACAGTCACACTGAAGTCATTCTGGTAGAATCGCCAGACGTAAAAAACCTTGGCGTGGGTGAAGGCACCTGGCCTACCATGCGCGATACGCTGCGTTTGCTGGGCATTGCCGAAAAGCAGTTTCTCAGTGAGTGTGATGCCAGTTTTAAGCAGGCCTCAAAGTTTGTTGGCTGGCAGCAGGGCATTGAGGATAAGTATTACCATCCCTTTACGGCGCCTGCGGGATTTGGCGCAGTTAATCTGGTTGAAGCCTGGCACGATGAAGGCTGCCCGGGCGACTTTGAATCCTGGGTCTGTGCTCAGGGCATGGCATGTGAGCGCTATCAGGCGCCCAAAATGCCCCAATTACCCGAATACGCTTACAACTTTAATTACGGCTACCATTTAAGTGCCGATAAATTTGTCGCGCTCCTTCATCGCCATTGCACTGAGCAACTCGGCGTACAGTATAAAAGCGCCCATGTCGCCGGCATCCAGAGTCATCCCGATGGCGCAATAGCGGCCATTGAGCTGGCACAAGGCGAGCCGTTGGCAGGTGACTTATTTATTGATTGCAGTGGTTTTAGTGCGCGCTTAATCGGGCAGCATTACAACGTCCCCTTTGTTTCTAAACGGCATATTTTATTTAACGACACGGCAGTGGCAGCCCAGGTGAACCATGCCAGTGACCAAACGCCAATAGCCTCGTGTACGGTTGCTACGGCAAAACCTCACGGCTGGGTATGGGATATCGCGTTACAGTCGCGCCGCGGTATCGGCCATGTATTTGCCAGCGAGTTAACTACCGAGACCCAGGCCGAAGACGCGTTAAGAGCTTATATCAGCAGTGACGAGTCTTTAAGCCAGAAAGCGATAATGCCGCGGACCATCCGTTTCGACCCCGGCCACCGGGCGCGATTCTGGGAACAAAACTGCGTTGCAATCGGGGTGTCCGCTGGTTTTGTTGAACCGCTGGAAGCCACGGCGCTGGTACTGATTGAAAAGTCGGCCGAATGGATAGCCGACCAACTGCCTCGCAGCCGGGCTGCCATGGCGGTGCTTCGTAAACGCTACAATGAAATGACGGACTCACGGTGGGGCGAGATTATTGACTTCATCAAACTGCATTATGTGTTAAGTGAGCGCCGCGACAGCCCCTATTGGCAGGCCCATGCCGATCCTGCATCCTGGACGGACAGTCTGCAGGAAGCGTTGCAGTTATGGCAAAGTCAGCCGCCTGGCCTGTTAGAAACTAATCTGCGCCAGGAGCTTTTTTCCTCCGCCAGTAAACAATACGTATTGTATGGTATGGGGTTTCGCTCCCATGACTGGCAGCCGGGTGGCATTACCAGCCTGCGCAAACCACTAATCGAACGGGTGCGCCGGGAGTTTTTGCATAACGGCGATAAACTGTTAGCGCAGTTGCCAACAAACCGGGAGTATTTTAACCGGCTTAAAGCGGCTAGCGCTTAGCAATAATATAAACCGCGTGCACAATGCCCGGGATATAGCCCAGCAGCGTCAGTAAAATATTGATCCAGAATTGCGCGCCAATACCGACTTGCAGAAACACGCCCAGCGGTGGCAGTAAAATTGACAATAATATGCGTAGAATATCCATGGTTTTCACCTTATTTGTGTGGAAAACCATGGATGTTGCAAGGGGCTTGCCAGTTAGTGACAGCAACTGGCCTGGGAAGACTTAGTCATTTTCTGTTGCAGTACCTGCCAGCTATTTCTAATCATTAACCCCCCGAGGAGCACAGCACACAGAGCGTAGACTGGTGAAACCTCTGAGTGTTCGTGAGTTGACTGACCAAGTGCAATCCACGACTGCAGTGAAAACTGATCAACCAGCAGGTTTAAGCCATAGCCCAGTACAATACTGGCGCTCATCACGCTAATGATATACAGCATTAGGGTTCGTTTGCCCATTTCCTTGGCAATCATCCCCATGGTAGAAATATTTGTGGCCGGGCCTGCCAGTAAAAATACCAGCACGGCACCAGGAGATAACCCGGCACTTAAAAAGCCTACCGCAATTGGCGTAGATGCCGTGGCACAGATATACATAGGGATCCCAATCATCGCCATAACCAGCATGGCCACCAGTCCGTCGCCCCAACTGGTCAGAAAGTCGGTGGGTACCCAGGTTTGAATTGCAGCGGCCAGCGCCAGGCCTATCAACAACCAGACGGTAATATCAATAAGCAGTTTGCCACTGGAAAATTGCCAGATGGCGGCGACTTTGTCCGTCAAGTCTGGTTTATTGGCATGAGATGCAGAGCTGCTTTCGCTGTCGCAACAAGAAGAGGCACTTGCTGGTTTTGCCTGAGCTTTTTCAGTGCCGCAGCAGGACGCAGTGCTTACCGGTTCGGCTGGCTGGCTGCTACAACAGGATGATGTTGTTTCTTCTACGGCAGGCTTACTGCTACAACAGCTTTGAGGTACTTCGGCCGGTGCAGCAGGGGCTGCCTTGGAGGTTACTTCTTTATCGAACCACTTCACCATCATTCCGGCGTAGATAGCGCTGATAATGGCGCAAAATGGACGCACTATAGCGAACAGCGGGCCAAGTAGCGCATAGGAGACAGACACCGAGTCGACCCCTGTTTCCGGTGTGGAAACCAGAAACGAGACGGTAGCAGGCTTTGAGGCGCCACTGCGACGTAAGCCCACCGCGGCAGGAATCACTCCACATGAACACAAAGGCAGGGGAGCGCCAATCACTGCCGCTTTAGCAACGGCACCGGTGCTGGCACTGCCCATGTGTTTTTGTAACAGGCTGATGGGGACCAGTTCATGCATCAGGCCGGCAACCAGAAGGCCAAGCAATAACCAGGGTGCTGATTCCATAAACAGTAATAAAAAGTTTTGTGCTAACAGGGTGATATCGTTCATGATGCCTCCATGGAATCCAGTGCCTGCAGGATAGAGCAATGCTCTGCACTCTTAGGACCGCCACAACAGGCAGTATGCAGTGTTTTTAATGACATACGAATTTTCTCCAGCTCAGCAATCTTATCATCCAGCTCCCGGACTTTGCGCGCGGTGACCTGTTTCACTTCTTCGCAGGTGTGATCGTCGGGGTGCAGACGCAGTTCCAGTAACTCGCTGATTTCATCAAGGGTAAAGCCTACAGTCTTGGCCCGTTTAATAAATTGCAGGCGGGCTAAGTCGTCAGCAGAAAATAACCGGTAACCGGCATCCGAGCGTTGTGATGCCTGCACCAGCCCCTTATTTTCATAAAAGCGTACGGTATCGACGGTCAGCCCGGTAAGTGATGCCAGTTGACCAATCTTGTAATGTTTTGTCTTCATAGTGGTAGTTTAAACCCTGGAGTTGGCTCCAGAGTCAAGCATAGCAAAAAAATAACGGTTATACCGTTGCAGCAACTTCCCGGCTACAGGCGATAAACGCTTGTATGGCGCTGGATGGATTATCTTTACGGGATACCAAATAGGTGGGGGCGTTGGCTATGTCGCTCTCTATAGCGGCTACTTTAAGCCCGCTGGTCTGATGCAGCGTCAGTAATGAACGGGGCACCATACCCATTCCCATCCCGGCCATAACACAGCCAATCATGGTAAAGTGGCTGGGAATTTCTATCACTTTATCGCAGGTATGCCCGTGCTTTTTTAACCAGTTTTCCAGACGGTGACGATAAGAGCAGCCCTTCTGATAGCCAACCATGGTCAGCTTGGCGGGCAGCTCATTGATATCCGGCCAGTCGGCTGGCATGATAAGCACCAGCTCTTCATCAAAGCAGGGGACGCAATGCAGGCGGGGATCATCGGGCGGATCGGCTGCCATCACTACATCCAGCTCGCCATCAAGCACCTTTTCAATAAGTGGCATGGATGCCCGGGTAATCAATTCCACCTGCACAGCATGATAATGCTGGTGAAAGGCCGATAGTATGTTGGGTAAGCGTGATGCGGCACTGCTTTCCATAGAGCCTAAACGCAGTAATCCTGAAGGCTCTTTTTGGGTTAACTCCGCTATAGCACTTTTGTGTAAGTGCAATATCTGATTGGCGTAGTCGAGTAGCCGAAGTCCTGCTGAGGTGACGGTGAGGCGATTGTTGGTGCGCAAAAACAGCTCAACATTGAGTTCCTGTTCGAGCTTTTTGATCCGCGCCGTTACGTTCGAAGGCACGCGATGCAGTGACTCGGCCGCACGGCTAACACTGGCATGCTCAATAACAGCTTTGAAAACGGTAAGATCGGCAATATCCATCACTACTTCCGGATTAGGGTGGTGAGTCTTTTATTGATAATTGAAGACTCTGATATTTATCGTTGAGGACTCTTATATCTATCGTTGAGGACTCTTATATCTATCGTTGAGGACTCAATCTTTCATAAATAATGAAAGAGTTGTTCTGTATTATTCATTATAAATGAATAGTTGGCTAGCTTATACTCATCACTTATAAAATCAACAGGGATAATCACAACATGAGTGGCACTGGGACATCATCGTCATCACAACCGCTAACCACAATGCCCAAGGCCGGACTGGCATACGCGCTGTGTGCGGTGATGATTTGGACTGGATTTATCTTAGTGTCTAAGGCCGGAGCCTTAGCCGCTCTGGCGACCCCGGATTTGATCATGGTACGTTTTGGTACCGCGTTTATGTTGTTTTCACCGTTTATCTGGCGGCATCGAAACGTGATCTGCCAATGGCGTATGGCGGTGTTGGGCAGTATAGGCGGGCTGGCATACGCCTTATCGGTGTTTACCGGTTTCGCCCATGCACCGGCTACTCATGCCGCGCTGTTATTACCGGGCTTGATGCCCATCATGATTGCAGTGTTTGCTTATTTTGTTGCTGGCGAACGGCATAAGATGTCGTCCTGGCTGGGGATCGCGGTAAGCAGTCTGGGGATAGCTGCATTGTTAATCGAGACGCTGCTGGTTGATAATCGCTATTGGTTTGGTGATGTAAGCTTTATTGTTGCCTGTGTGTGCTGGGGCATATTTACCGTATTATTGCGCCGCTGGCAGTTTGCCCCATGGCACGCCACGCTGGGGATCATTACGGTAACAACGCTGTTGTTTACGCCCGTTTATGTGTTTTGGCTACCACATAATCTCAGCGAAGCATCCTGGCAAATGCTGGGCTTACAGGCTTTTTATCAGGGCGTAATGGCCACTACCATTCAGATGGTCCTGTATGGCAGGGCAGTTCACTTAATCGGCGCTACCCGAATGGGTGGGCTGATGGCGTTAGTGCCGGTTTTTGCCAGTGTTCTGGCTGTACCGTTATTTAACGAGCAATGGACGCCTGGGCTAACCATTGCGTTACTGCTAATCCTTGCCGGTACGCTGATAAGTAATTTTCCGGTACGGTCAGTCACCGGGAAGTGGCGCCGAAAGTCATCCTGTACGGCGTAATTTTGCGTGCAAATAAATGAAAAGACATGCATGAAAACGTGATTACAAGCATTGCATGGCTCTTGCCTGCATTGGTGTGATGCCTGGCAATGTAAGATGTTTATAGTTTGTGGTCGCAGCCGCCGACAGCGACCAGAGGGTGTTGTGCGACCCGGTGACCGTGAACCGCTCTGGACTCCCCGCAGCCCTTATCACTGAAAACGTCATCGTCCCTGACAGCACAAACCAGACCATCAATGACGGCACATCCATGTACCGCATTGTTTGAATCCTCATCCATGATGATTCTTCTGGTTTGTTATGTCTGCCAGTGACAATGGCAACACTGAAGAAGGGCACACAACCCTTTCTTTTTCCGATTTACATTAAAGAGAGCTTATTTCAGGAAGTATGCAAAGCCACCTTCTTTGGAAGGTGGCTTTTTCCAGTCCGTGAATAGTTGTCAGCGTTTTTTAAGCCAAGGGCTTACCAGCCACACTGACGGTCTTTATTTTGTTCATCGAGCCAGGTTTTAAGTGGCTGGAAGTAATTAACAATGGTGCTTGCGTCCATTTTATCCGTACCGGTCAGCGTTTGTAGTGCTTCCTGCCAGGGTTTGCTCTGACCCATTTCTAACATGGCGTTCAGGGCTACACCCGCTTCCTTACTACCATAAATAGAGCAGCGGTTTAATGGGCCTTCATCGCCGGCCACATCACACAACGCCTTGTGGAACTGGAACTGCAGGATGTGGGCAAGGAAATAACGGGTGTATGGCACATTGGCCGGAACATGATATTTAGCACCAGGATCAAAGGCGTTAGCATCACGATCTACCGGCGCCATTATACCCTGGTACTTGTCGCGTAAATTCCACCATAGTTCGTTGTAATCTTCCGGACCGACTTCGCCGGCCATTACTTTCCAGCGCCACTGATCAACCATTAAACCAAACGGAATAAAAGCGATTTTATCCAGCGCTGTCTGCAACAGCATGCCGACGTCATTGGACGGATCGGGGATTTCATCAATCAGACCAATTTCTTTCAGGTACTTTGGCGTAATGGACAGCGCAATGGTATCGCCAATAGCTTCATGGAAACCATCGTTTGCTGAACCGCGATACAGCAGTGGTTCCTGGTTGTAGGCACGCTGATAATAGTTGTGGCCCAGTTCGTGGTGAATGACGTTAAACTCTTCGCCGGTAATCTGGATACACATTTTAATGCGTAAATCGTCTTTATCATCGACATTCCAGGCCGAAGCATGGCATTGGACATCCCGGTCGGCAGGTTTACTGAACTGAGAGCGTTCCCAGAACGTCTCTGGTAATTGTTTAAAGCCCAGTGAGGAGAAGAACGATTCCGCCTGTTTAACCATTTTAATTTCATCGTAGTCCTGATCGCGTAATGCGCCGGTGACATCAGGCACTTCCATCGGTTCCTCGGGTTTGACTATATCGTAAATATTACCCCAGCTTTGCGCCCACATATTGCCCAGCAAATGAGCCGGAATCGGCTTATCCTGTGGCACGATATCCTCACCGTAGTAATCACCCAGCTCAGCGCGGACATGACAGTGCAGCGCATCATACAAGGGCTTCACCTGACCCCATAAGCGGTCCAGTTCAACCGGGAAGTCATCGGCTGGCATATCATATTTGCTGCGCCACAGTTCACTAACATTCGCAAAACCCAGTTCTGCCGCACCTTCATTGGCGATTACCACCTGTTCCGCATACAGGTCTTTCATGGGGACAGATACTTCACGCCAGCCTTTCCAGTATTCCAGCAGCAGATCGGCATCCCGTGAAGTTGCCATTGCTGCACTCATGTCGACCAGATCGATACAGTCATCCTCTGAACGGCAGTATTTCCCTTTACCGTACATGCCATCCAACTCTGAGCTAATTTGCGCCAGACGCTCAGATTTCAGCGGGCTTGCCGGTGGTGGCATGGTCAGTGAAGTGCGCATAAGATCCAGTTTACGGCGCAGATCCGCATCAACCTCTACGTCATTAAACTCTGCCGCCTGCTTGGCCAGCTCAGATACCCGGTTTGAATACAGTTCAGAAATATAGGCATTCACCGTGGCCGTATCTTCGTTGATATTTGTCGCATATAACCAGGCGGCCTTCGCTGCCGGTACCTGCATTTTTTCCATTTCACGCTGGGCTGCATCAACAAACATTGCCGCATCTTCAACAGTATACATTGGCGTTGTTTCGGAGGTTTCCTGTGGCGGTTCGCTGGCCGGCTGACAACCGCTAAGTGCAGCAACCAGGCTCAGTGAAACCAAAGAAAGACGGGTCATTTTCATAATGCTTCTCTCGTGTTGGGAATTTCTGTTTTAGTGGGGAAATTCCCTTGTAGTTATAATTTAATAATTTCGGGCAGGATAATCAGACACATCAGGGATATGTCGTTATCTCAGCACTGTTTCCACTGTAATCACATTCCTGGCCAAAGCCAAGAGATACAGAGTGGATGGCAATAACGATAGGGTGCAATACAGGGATAGCAAGGCAATATGCAGGGTCGTCCATACAGAGAAAAGTGGCAATATGATTTAGGGCAAAAACTATATGAGGGTCAGACAGCTTAAGCGGCAGGCACCGCTACATACGCTTTAAACAACACTGCTTAAACTTTTTGCCGCTATTACAAAAACAGGGATCGTTGCGGCCTGTTTTGATTAAGCCGGAATCACTGTGCATGGTGCCTGTGGTGTAACGCCACTCGTTATCTTCCATTAAAAAGTCACTGGTTTCATGCATCAGATAAGGCTTGTGGTTAACGGTGTAATAGGCTTTAAATTCTACCTGATCGGTTGTTGTTGAACTTTGCTTTGCGTCGGATGAGGGGCCGACTACTAACAAAGCCAGCCATTTGGTGCCTGAGGCACTTTCTTCTAATGCCTGCTCACTTAATGAGGCTCGTTGTTTTTTTGCGTAGGTTTTTAATATATAAGCCCAGTTCCCCAGGCAATATGCACTAAACCGAGAGCGCATGAGTGCCTGTGCGGATCCTGCTATTGTTGCACCGGTAAGCATGGGTTCACAACAATCACTGTAAGGCTTATTACTACAACAAAAACACAACACCGGGTAATCCTGTTCAATGTAAATGCCAGTAGTGTAAGGCGATCCGCTACTTTTACCAAGGGCCTTGCAAGATATTGCCAGCGACCTTGTCATTAACCGATACCGCCACTAAAGACACTGCATATTGCTCGCACAGTTGTTTAATGGAAACCCGCTCTTCTGGGGTCAGAATCAGATCCTCGACATATATAGAGCGGCACTGTCCACTGGTGATAAGACGGCGGATCCAGGCTGGCACTTTTTCCTGGTCTGGTTTCTGTATGCGAATGGCGTAATCGACATCTTTCTGAAAAGCCACGGAATTTGATAACAAATATGACCAGCCTTTGTGCGCTGGTGCGCGTTTGGCCACGCGCTGAGGAAATTGCAGGATGTTGCTTTCAGTCTCAAAAGTTGTGGTTGCCATAGTCATGTTTGTTTTCCTGTTAATATATACAGTGTATGGATATACAGTAATACTGTATAAAACAACATGCAAGTTTTTTTGCTACTTTTTTAAACGATCTGAAACCCGGGAAATGAGTGAAGATGTGATGGTGTTGATAAACGAAGGGAATTTAAGGGTCGTGTGGCCAAACAGTTAGCCGCGATATGCTTGGTTACATTTTGTTGATTGCGCTAAGAAAGGTTAAACGCTTTACTTTAGGAACGGAACGCTTAAACGAGCTACTTTTTTATGTCTAAGGTTAAACGCGTAATACTGCTGACGGCACTACTACTGGGTGCCTTGCTTTGTTATCAGGCAGGCTTTGCTACCGGTATTATTGTATTGGTTATAGTGGGAATGTTACTGGAGCTGGGTTTTTGGGTTGGCATCTTTAAATGGCAGAAAGTCAGGCCACTCAAGCAAGTTTCCAAACACTAACGTCATTTTAAACTTAATAAGGTAACCAGCTAAATCAGATGCTGGTTACTTTGAAAAGTCTGGCGGTATTTAGACGGTGATACCGACAGATATTTTTTGAAATTGTGGCGTAGCGTTACGGCATTATCAAAGCCTGATCGCCCGGCAATTTGTTCTATGGAGAGATGACTGGTTTCCAACAGTTGCCGGGCGACTTCAAGCTTGCGTTCGCACAGCCATTGATGGGGAGTCATATTATACTGGCGGATAAAGTGGCGGTCTAAAGTGCGTCGTGTCATATTGGCTTTCGCTGCAATCTGCTCGACGGTTAAACCAGAGCCACTTTGTTTTACCGCCCAGTCGAGTACCTTTGCCAGCGTGGCATTCACCGGCGCCAGGGGTTTCTGTACAAATTGCGACTGGCCGCCGTCACGGTGTGCAGGCAACACCAGGCGTCTTGCCACGGCATTGGCATGCTCATATCCAAAATCATTGCGAATAACCGCTATTCCCAAATCAATGGCAGCGGCACTACCCGCTGAGCAGCCAATCCGGCCATCGTACCAGTACAAACTGTCATCCCGGTAGGTGATATGTGGAAAGCGTTGCCTAAACTGTTCGGTATAGCGCCAGTGTGTAATCGCCGTGCGTTGATTGAGTAGCCCCAGTGCGGCTAATAAAAAGGAACCAGAGCAAAAACTGATGATCCGGCCTCCCTGATCATAATGACGACGCACCTCACTGGCTAACCGCGGCTCGATACGCTCAATACTCACCGGAAAACTGGGGATCACCAGCAGATCTGTGGCTGGGAGTTGCTCAACCGCAGGGCACTGAAACACAGTGTTGCCCATACCTTCCAGTGTTTGCCTGCCCAATGTCACAGTATGGGTCTGATACCAGTTTTTAAACTCCGGCCGGGGCAGGGCAAATAGCTCGGTGGCGCAGCCAAGTTCGAACAACGACAGGGTTTCACAAAGCAAAATGGTGACTTTTATCATAAGGCGCGCTGACAGCCATTAAATTGTCTACATATTATCGATAGTAGTTATATTAGACAGTTTTGAACAGGCAAGCCAGCAGTGATAATCAACCTTAAATTTATCAGGGAGTGTTATTATGCCATCTACTGTTATTCGTCCCAGACCAGCAGCCAGCGAAGAAGCCTTAGCGCATTTTCAGGGGTTACTGAAATTTGAAACAGACTGTTGGGATGTCCATTATGCGCTGCATAACGATATGACCGATTTTGTCTTGCTTGATGTGCGCGCGGTGGAAGTGGCCCGACAAGGGTATATTGCGGGGGCTACCTTATTGCCCCATGGCCAGATAAACGAAGAGAGATTATCTGCCTATCCTGCAGAAACCGTATTTGTGGTGTATTGTGCAGGACCTCATTGCAACGCTACCGAAAAAGCGGCTATCAGGCTGGCGCGCCTGGGCCGCCCGGTGAAAAAAATGATTGGCGGAGTTACCGGCTGGCTTGAGGAAGGTTTTGAGCTGATAAGCGATCAATGACGAACAGGTAGAGGCAGGCACTTTGCAGCACATGAATAGTGTGCTGCTGTTAAGCAAATCACAGCCTGACTTTGCGGGCAACGACCGGAGTAATTATACCCTTGTGCTTCGACAAACGTGTGGTTCACCATTGCTGTTGGAGTAAATCACTTTCTTATCACTGATCAGAAATATTACCCGTTTGCTGACTTCAAAATTTTTGAATTGGCCACAGGTGCCGGTGAGTACAGTGTCGTTACTCAGCCTGAAATAGTAGGTATATTCACCACTGCCGGACAATAACGAATAAGACAGCGCTTTATCTTCACCATCTTGTAGTTTACCGAAGGATAGCTTGTCATTGCTAAGACCAATGTTGCTCTGCACGATCTCACTGTCAGAACTGTTCAGCAAGCTGATACTCGGCGAAGTAATAACATAAACCTGATAGAGAATAATGCTGAAAGCAAAGGCGTAGCAGAGTCCTTTCAAAAACATATCCACCCCCGGCTATGCTGGTTGTGGCAGGATAAAGAAAATCGGTGATTTGCCATGTTTTCAATCCGTGAAATCTGGTGAATGAGGTAACCAACATCCATGTTACTTCATTAATATTGCAGTGATTGTCCAATAAAGCAAGCTGTCAGAACCAATCCGACTAACAAATCCAGCCTCCTTGCAGTAATGACCTCGTCTGCAGTACAGACTATGAATGTGTAATACGCCTTATAACAGCCCTTTAAGGGGAGTGGCAGTCGTGCAACCAGGCATGACTTGTTGCGATGAGCACCTCACCAGTTGGCGGCATAGTCAGAGTATGTTAAGTAAAATTAACTTAGCGTAACTGGATTAGCGTGCGCGTTGCAGGCGCTGTTTCAGGTATTGCAGGCGGGGAAGCAAAATCAGCAAGGCGATTGCCCAGTATATTACCGGTTCCTGCAGACCGGTTTTCCGTGACCAGCTAAAGTGTAACAGCGCCAGAAAAACAACAAAATAGATAGTGTTATGCAGGGGTTGCCAGCGTTTACCAAGACGCTGCCTGACTTTATTTGGCGAGGTAATGGTTAATGCGGCCAGCAATAATAAGGCTACCATGCCTACGGTAATGTACGGGCGTTTAACAATCTCACCCACCACCAACGACCAGTCAAACTGCAGCTCAAAACTGATATACGTCAGCAAATGAATAACTGCGTAAACGAATACATAAATCCCCAGCATCCGTCTGAAACGCATTAACACCGGGGCAGGCAGGTATCGGGCAGCCGGGCTGATAAGCAGAGTTATCAGCAGCAGGTTTAAGGCGCCGATACCGGTAAAATGAATCAGCGCTTTAACCGGATCTGCCCCCAGGTTATCGGTGACCCCCAGATAGAAAGTGAAAATCACCCAGCCGAGGATCAACAGGTGCAATAAGGTTTTGCTCAGCGTGATTTGCCAGGCAGACAGTCTTAACGGTTTATTCAGTAACTTCATCAAATACTAATAGTAGCGGGTGAGATCCATGTTGGTGTACAACGGAGCGACTTCCTGATAACCATTGAACATCTCGGTATCGATACGGTTCTGTGAAAACAGGCCGCCTTTGGTGATCCGCCGTTCACTGGCCTGACTCCAGCGTGGGTGGGCCACATTCGGATTCACATTGGCATAAAAGCCATACTCGTGGGCTGCCAGGCGATTCCAGGTCGTTGGCGGCTCCTGGTCGGTCAGGGTAATACGTACGACTGACTTTATGCTTTTAAAGCCATACTTCCATGGCACTACCAGCCGAATTGGCGCGCCGTTCTGCGGTGGCAGGGTTTTACCGTACACGCCAACCGACATCAGTGATAACGGGTGCATGGCTTCATCGAGTCGCAGACCTTCCACATACGGGTAGTCGATACCGCCCCCCATAAACGGGTTGCGTTGACCCGGCATTTGTTTTGGGTCGAACAGGGTTTTAAACGCCACATATTTTGCCGACCCGAGCGGATCAGCCAGTTTGAGCAATTTATTTAACTCAAAGCCCAACCAGGGGATCACCATCGACCAGGCCTCAACGCATCTTAACCGGTACACCCGTTCCTCTAGTGGAAATTTACTGAGGATATCGTCATAGCTCAGGGTAATGGGGTTGCGAACCATACCGTCAATTTTCAGTGACCATGGGTCAACCTGAAAGTTTTGAGCATTTTCCACCGGATCGTCCTTACTGGTGCCGAACTCATAAAAGTTGTTGTATGAGGTGACTTTTGCATAGGGCGTCATGGTTTCGTCGGTAGAGAGGCTGTCATTGCGGGTAAAATCCAGCGGCTTGGCCTTGAATGCCGGCTTGTCTTCATCATCATCGAACCAGCCGCGTGCTGTTGCTGAGCCGCTCAGCAACGCGCCCGCGCCCACAAATCCCATGGATTTAAGCAGGCTGCGGCGCGATGAGAACACCGCTTCGTCGGTGATTTCGTTACTTTTGAACGTTTGTGATGGTTTAAATCGTTTAGTCATAATGCCTGATTTGCTAAAACTCATACCTCTGGTTACGTACTAAGACCGCATTCAGCACAAAAAAATTTCATCTGTACTGGCGCATTTTAATGGCAGTACTGTCGGCTCGCGTTAATTCTCACAAGTTGGCAAGGTATTTGTAGCGTTGTTGGTTCAATGCTTATAACCACAGAATATTGACACTCATGAGATTACCGACAAAAAGTCTGATCGCCAAAATTGAAGCCTTGTCTGCGCAAATGACCCCTGAACAATTGAAAGACTTTCTGGATGTACTTGATTCCATGGCCGTAATGGTGGAAGACGCCAAAGCAATGCCGACATCATCTGAAGCCAGCGAGTTAACTGCAGTGAAACTGGCACTGCATTAGAAAGTAAGCTGTCTTTCCTGCTGATTGCTTACGGGCAGGTACGCGCTTTAAATACTCGTTCTGGCGGTTACAACGACAAAGTATCGAGCACGCCGCCGCGTTTCGGAACAAACATATTGGAATAAAGGCGGGCGGCAAATTCGTCGGTCATGCCTGAAATATAATCGGCAATTACACGGTGACCGTTGCCTTGCTCTTCAGCCTGCAGCCAACGACTGCGGGTATTTTCCGGTAGCAGACGAGTGGGATCGGAGCTGAATGCTTCAAAAAGCTCCATCACTACCTGCTGGCCTTTATATTCCAGTAATTGGACTTCAGGTTTGCGAATGACCTTGCGGTAAACAAACTGTTTAAACTGCGATAGTGCTTCGCTGTAATGAGGAGGCAGTACCGCCTGATAGCACAACAAAGGGTGATTAAACTGCGGGTTCTCCTCGATGCGGATTGCGGTAATAAAACAGTTAACCAGTGCGCCAATGGCATTTTTACGCTCATACTGTTCGATGCTGAACAGGCGGTCTCCGAGTTTACTGATAGCATCAGACAGCCACGGCACCTTAAGTTCAATCAACGGCTTCTCCAGCTCTTCACTGAATTCGGCGCGCTTCACCATCCCCATCACAATGGCATCTTCCAGATCGTGAATACCATAGGCAATATCGTCGGCCAGCTCCATTACACTGCAATCAAAGGATTTATGGCTGGTTTTACCATGCTTATCGGCACTTTGATTAAACGCCATAAAGGCGTCACGCTCTTCTGGTTTTAACGGGTCAAGTAACCAGTCAAACAGGTTTTCATCGCAGCGGAACAGCCCTTTCGGCGGGTGCCAGTGCTCGGCTTTCACCTGACGCATACGTAAATCATCTGCCGGCACAATATCCTGATTGGTCAGCGTATCGATAAAATTGGGGTATTTCACCAGACCCAGCACACTGCGGCGACTCAGATTCATGCCGTGTTCTGCGGTATAGGGTTCCAGCCGCGTAACAATACGAAATGTCTGGCCATTGCCTTCGAATCCCCCGTGCTGGTGCATCATGTAATGCAGGGCTATTTCGCCGCCATGGCCAAAGGGCGGGTGACCAATATCATGAGCCAGGCAAAGGGTTTCGATTAAATAGGGATCAAGGCTGACATATTCGGTTAAGCGGGGAAACTTACCCTGTAGCTGAGCGGTGATACCGGTGCCTATCTGTGCCGCTTCCAAAGAATGAGTGAGGCGGGTACGGTAGAAATCACTTAAGCCGACCCCGAGTACCTGGGTTTTGGCCTGTAAACGGCGAAAGGCCGCAGAATGGAGTACCCGTGCTTTATCTCGCTGGAATGGCGAGCGATGATCGCCGTCCCTTGCCTGAGTGCGGGGTAACCGGCGTTCAGACCAATTCGATTGCCATTCGAGACGTTGACTGGATTGCCGAATGGATTGCCGATCGGATTGCATACAGACTGACTCCTTTTATTACTCGCCGTGCTCTTCCTGAGTGATTTCATCCAGGCTAAGAGAGAAGCTGGGCACGTATTGTTTTAAAAAATAATCCACTTCGTCTGAATGGTAGTCTTTGAGCATTTTATCAAGGCGCTTTTTGGCCAGGGTAAATTCGCGATTACCGGCGCTGAGTTCTTCCAGCGTTTTAAGATAAGCACAAATTACGTCGGCGGCTTTCACAATAAAGGCTTCGTCCTCGCTGTGTTTGTCACCGCTGATTAACTCGGCGTAATCTTCGCGAAAGGGCTCCGGCGCCATATCGATAAGCTTCTGTTCGGCGATTTTCTCAATCTTTTTATATTCTTCCTTAATGGCCGGATTGTAGTATTTAACCGGTGTAGGCAGATCGCCGGTAAGCACTTCAGACACATCATGGAACATGGCCAGGGTGGCAATCCGTTCGGGATTGAGCTGACCATCAAAAAAGCGGTTACGAATAAGCGCCAGGGCATGGGCAACCATGGCAACCTGCAGGCTGTGCTCCTGAACATTCTCGATACGCACATTATGCATCAGCGGCCAGCGATGAATAAGTTTCATCCTGGCCAGGTGGGCAAAGAAATGGCTGTTGTCGGCCATCACTTTTTGCCTTTCTGGCGGTAGCCATTAAAGAAGTTTTCAATGCGATCCATGGCCGGAGCCAGAATATCGCTGTGCGGTAAAAAAACCAGACGAAAATAAATGCCTTCGTTTAAATTAAACGCACGGCCGTGCACCAGCAGGATTTTTTCGCTGCTGAGCAGGTCGAGGATCATTTGTTCGTCGTTGGCGATATTGAACTTCTCGGCATCGACTTTGGCAAAACAGTACATGGCGCCATTCGGTGGCACACAGGTAATGCCGTCGATGTCATTCAACCGACGGGCCGCCAAATCCCTCTGCAATTGTAGTCGGCCGCCGGGTTTGACTAGATCGTTGATGCTCTGATAGCCGCCCAGCGCGGTTTGGATGGCGCTCTGGCAGGGCACGTTGGCACACATTCGCATGGACGACAGAATGTTTAACCCTTCAATATAATGTTTAGCCAGGCGTTTATTACCGGATACCACCAGCCAGCCGGCCCGGAAACCCGCTACGCGGTAGTTTTTGGATAAACCGCTAAAGGTAACAAAGAACACGTCATCGGCCAGTGAGGCAATGCAGGTATGCTTGGCATCGTTATACAGAATTTTGTCGTAGATTTCGTCGGAATACACCACCAGCTCATGCTCACGGGCCAAATCGACAATTTGCTGCAGCAACTCTTTGCTGTACACCGCCCCGGTGGGGTTATTCGGATTGATCAGTACAATGGCTTTGGTTTTCTTGGTGATCTTACTTTTGATGTCATCAATATCGGGAAACCAGCCAGCCTGTTCGTCACAGCGGTAATGCACCGGTGTGCCGGACGACAAGCTTACCGCAGCCGTCCACAGCGGGTAATCCGGGCTGGGTAACAGCACTTCATCGCCCATATTCAGCAGCGCCTGCATGGCAATCATGATCATTTCACTTACGCCATTACCAATAAACACATCGTCAACCTGAATGTTGCGAATGTTCATTTGCTGGTAGTACTGCATCACTGCAACACGGGCCGCGTAAATACCGGTAGAGTCAGAATAGCCTTGTGAGGTTGGCAGGTTATGAATGACGTCCTTAAGGATATCGTCGGGGGCGTCAAATCCAAACGGGGCAGGGTTGCCAATGTTCAGTTTGAGAATGCGATGGCCTTCATCTTCCATCTTGCGAGCCTGCGCGGCGATCGGACCGCGAATGTCATAACATACATTTTCTAACTTGTGCGAACTGTGTACCGGTTTCATCTTAAACTACTTAAATTACGGGGCTTTCAGGGTATCGCATCGGGCTATACGCTGTTAAGCAAATTTTGCGCTTTAGCGCAAATATATTGCATAAACTGTTACAAAAACCGACTTGAGCCAATAAATAGGAAGGGCTATAACTCAAAATAGTGCTTTTAAAGAAAAAGTTTGCTTTTTGCAGGGTGTTCGCATGCGCCATTCAGATGTAGTTGTTGATCACAGCGCCGGGGTAGAGCATTACCCGGGCGAGAGCAGGGTGTCAGTAAAACCCATAGATGGAGCCATGGTTTGCTGTGGTATTTATGGTGTATTCGAACACACGGGCATCTGGGTTGATGGTTATATTATTGAACTGCATGGCAGTGGCCTGGTGAAAGCTGTGTCACCTCAGCGCTTTTTAAACGACCGCAGCGGCGAGAACATTTACATGCTCTGCGATAAAGATCTGCATCCGCTGGTTGCCGATGGCGCCGCCGAGCGAGCTGTATCGCGTATCTTTACTTATATTGAATACCATCCCTGGGGCAACAATTGTCATCGTTTCACCTTTGATGTGGCCACCGGGCAAAAAAGCGCGGTGTGCAGCTTTTATGACTTTAATGTGGCGGTGAATCGTTACTTTCACCGTCGGCTTTACTGGCAACCGGTCAGTATCGCGCGTTCCCTTTAATATTTTTATTGTTAATAAATTGTGAACTTTAGTAATTGGATCTATCGTATATATAACGGTGGGGAAGATTCTGAAGTAATTAGCACCGGTTCACTCAGAAAATCGGTAAGTATCGTGGATAAGTGAATGTTCCCCTGTTTTGCGCTTAACAGTAACAACTGAGGGAAGTGAGTTTATGTCACAACACTTTAAAGAAACACCCCAGAACGCCATTACCGACAGCGGTATCGCCAGGGTCATTCCCTGTAAAGAACTCGATGTCGGCGACCCCATCAAATGGTTATCTCTGGGCTTTCAGGATTTATTAAAAACCCCGTTATTGTCCGTTTTCTATGGTTTGTTGTTTGCCGTCATTCCCTGGGTTATCTCCTTTTTAGTGGCGATGACCGGCTGGCACTTGATTATTTTGCCCTCAATAGTGTGCTTTATGCTGATTGGTCCGTTTCTGGCGGCGGGATTATACGATATCAGCTGGGAGCATGAAAAAGGTCATAAACCCACGTTATCGCATTCGCTACGTGCCATGCGCCGTAATGCGGTGAACGAGTGGGGATTTGGTATTTTGCTGATGATCCTGATGATCTTCTGGTTGCGTGTCGCCTCCCTGATCCATGCGCTGTATCCACAGCATCAGATCGAGAATCTGGAAAGCTTAATGCCATTCCTGATTCTGGGTACCGGCGTGGGGGCGTTATTTTGTATCGGTATGTTTTTTGTCACCGCATTTACCCAGCCTATCTTGTTGGAGCGTAAAGTTGATTTAGCCACTGCTGTGATGACCAGCATTAATGCTGTTTGGGTGAATAAGGTGCCGATGTTTATCTGGGCCGGGATTATTTTCTCCATTGTTGCTATTGGCTTTGTTACCGGATTTATTGGCTTTATTGTATTAATGCCATTACTTGGATATGCCTCCTGGCACGGTTACATTGATGCCATCGAAACCAAACGGGAACGCGAATACGTCTGATCTGGTTCTCAACCTCTCCCTAATAGTAGATTTAAGCGGGTAGTCGGGCAATTAGTCCGGCTCCCCGTCATTTTTTGCGGCTAAGCCTGGCCCGGAACAAATTCAGCGATATTTGTGTGTCACGAAGACGCTAATAAACCTCCTCTCTGATGACGGTCGTCTCTGTCGCTGACTTTCAAATTAGTCAGTTTTTCATCATATTTACATTATTTCTGTAATTAAATTACAGATTGCGGGGGCTTTGTTGGCGGTTTTACCGACTTAAGTTGTATATTTTTGTGAAAAACGGGCTTAATCAAGATGTAAACTTTCAGAATTGACGGTTTTTTTTAGAACTTTTTTATATCTAAACTTTAATAGATATTCTGAATGGTAATATTTATTTAGAAAATAACCAATAAAAACAATAAAGTAGGTTGTTAATTGGCTATTAACATTATAATTTACGCTATTTTCACCATACCTATACAATAAAAAAACAGTAATTTTCTTTCAGATGGGGCATAAATATAGTGCACCAACGAGAAACGTTCAGCGCAAATCGTTGGGCTGACACCAGAACTGATAAACAGCAATATCGCTCTACAGCTTCCGGTGGATACCATTACAATCTGAGAGGATATTTAAATGACTAAAGTAATCAAATCAACAATCGTTGCCGCCGTTTTAGCAGTAATGGGTGTATCAACTGCTTCTGCAGACGTAACTGCTGAAGGCGTTCGTTTTACAGGTGACACTGAGTTCGCTGGTTTTTGTAAAGCGGTAGTAAAAGATGACGTTCGCCTGCTGCGTTCTTCTGTATCGCGTAACATCGGTCTGATTGGTGCAAGCCAGCGTGAAGTACTGAAAGTAGTAAGTGCAAAAGACGGCGTAACCTGTAACGGTGTATCTCTGGTTGAGTTTTCTCAGTCTCGTGACGCATCAAACGTCTATCAATTCCTGACTGCACGCAGCTAATCGTGCCGGGAATAAGTAAACGGGAACCGCAGTGGTCAAAAAACCGAGTTCCCGTTTAACTCCTTCCTTCTCAGGCGCTTTATCCTTAAGCCCTAATCCAACGACTCACCTGTACTTTCGAGCGGAAAATCATTTTGCTCACCCGATAACGTAACTTCAGTAACAGCACATAAGCTAAAGGCACCAGAAACAGACTGGTTAGTGTGGAGAACACCAAACCGCCGATAATGGCAATCGCCATAGGTGAATAGGCCGGACCGTCGCCACCAATACGAGTACTGCCCAATGCCAACGGCACGAGCCCCAGTACGGTGGTGGAAACTGTCATCAGAATTGGCCGGATCCGCGAGCTGCATCCATCCACAATTGCCGTAACTAAGGCTTCGCCTTCGCCAATCAACTGGTTAATTCTATCCACCAGTACGATGCCGTTGTTCACCACTATACCCATCAGGATCAGCATGCCTATCATGCCCATCACCGACATGGAGGTGCCCGTGATCATAAAGGCCCAGAATACCCCGGTAATACTAAACAGCAGTGAAGTGATAACGGCGGTGGGTAGCAGCAAGGATTCAAACAGCGCTGCCATAACAATGTAGATCATGCACACAGCCAGCAACATATTCATCTGCATGACCGCAAAGGCTTCGTCCTGGCGACGGAAGCCGCCGTCCAGCGTCCAGCTGTAGCCAGAGGGCAGGCTTATATACTGCATAGCCGCCTCAATACGTTCGCGGGCCTGTTCCATGGTGGTGCCTTCTTCCAGGTTGGCACCCACTGACAGGGCGGTTTGACGATAGTAGCGGTTTATCTGCGCCAGTTGTGGCATAACCGAAATATCGGCCACCATGTCCAGGGTAATATTACGGCCCGAGTTGTTGGTTAAATTAAGGTTTTGCAGCGCATTAAGTGATTCCTGCACTGATTTACCGTACATGAGTTTGACATTGACCTCGCCAGCTTCACCGTAGCGGAAAGTACGCAGGTTATTACCGCGCAGGGCAGTCGCTACCAGCCCTGACACCTGCTGAGTGGTGAGGCCCAGCTGAAAAGCTTTGTCGCGGTCGATACGGATCTGCAGTTCCTGGCGTTCACTGCCAACGTCGGCGCGCACATCGGTTAAGCCATCAACGTTATCCAACACATCTACCACACGATTGGCGATCACTCTGAGCTGGTCAGAAGATTCGCCAAGCAGGGTGAGTCTGACCCCACCGCCATTGCCTTCGTTCCAGCGGAAAGACGGTTTGGCCCGCACAAATTTCGGCATACTCTCCAGGATAAGGCGTTTAACTTCACTTACCGGTACCGGTAAATCATCCTGCAGGGTAATACCAGATGTTGCCTGACCCGCTTCGTAATAGGTATACACCTGTTTTATATAAAATTGGTCCTGATTGTCGTAGAGATAAGCTTCCATTTTATCAACGGTTTTTTCCACTTCTTCCAGCGTGTAATTCTGGCTGATGTGATAGTTAAGCCAGATACGAGAGCGGTTATCATTCCCCTCATCATCGTTAGAAATAACGCCCAGAGGAATAGCTGTACTAGCCAGAATGGCTAAGGCGATAACCGAGGTTTTGCCCTGGTTATACATGGCCCAGTTTAAGATTTTACGATAACGCTTAATATAACCTGCAGGCTTAGCATGGTGAGCGGCGGGCGGCTTAACCTTCGAGGCAAGCAGGGGGATCAGCGTTTGAGCGATCAGCAGTGAGGCAAACAGCGAGATACAGATGGCAATGGCCACGTGCTCCAGAAACACGGTAACATCAATCTTAACGCCCACAATATTGGGTAAAAATACGATGGCCGTCGTTGTGGTACCGGCGATGACAGCCAGACTCACCTTGCCAACGCCTAATTTGGTGGCCTGTTTTGCATCGGCATGGGTAGCCCGCTGCTGAAAAATACTCTCAGTAATGACTACCGCATTGTCTACCAGCATACCTACCGCTAGCATCAGGCCCATTAGCGACAGGATATTTAGTGAGTAACCCAGCAAATACATGACGCCCAGGGTAATGCAGATAGAAAACGGCACCGACAACACGACCAACAGGGTAGTTGTGAGTTGACGCAGAAATAAGTACAACACCACAATTGACAGCAGTGCGCCAAATAACCCGGCTTCCACCAGATTTGATAATGATGAAGTGACACTTTGGGCCACGTCATCCATTACGTACAGGTTAATGCCGTTAAAAGCCGGATCCTGTTTGGTTTTTTCAACCACTGCCATAACCTGTTCACTGACTTCGACCAGATTACTGCTTGATTCACGGAAGATATTCAGACCTACCGCGTAGGCGCGGTCGAGATGGCGGCCATTGTTACGCTCGGGTGTTTCATAATTTACCGTGGCAATATCCTTAAGCATGACCCCTGGTGCAACATAGAGCTGCTGGATATCGCGCATATCAGAGAACTGGCCCTGAGGGTTAACGATAAACTTCTGGTCGTTGGCAAAAAAGTGCCCGGCCGTCATCGAGAAGTTGGCTTCCCGTAACCGTCTGCCCAGTTCGTTGGTATCGATGTGCAGCGAAGTAATTCGCTCCGGGATAAGGCGAATACTGATTTGTTTTTTCTCAACACCGTACAGTTCAACCCGGGAGACACCCTGAACCCTTTCGATTTCCCCTTTTAAATTGCGGTCGAGCAGATCGTAGGCGTTCGACAGGTCGCGCTCGCTGGAGACCCGTAGCTGGAAAATCGGCATGTCGTTGGTATTAAACTTAAACACCATAACGCGCTCAACATCATCGGGCAGTTCGTCGCGAATGGCATCGATTTTTTCCCGGGCTTCGATGCTCTTCGCTTTAATGTTAGCGTCCCAGTCAAATTCCACAAACACTTCGGCGCGGTTTTCAAAGGAGGTCGCCCGCAGCCGTTTGATACCTGACATGGTGGCAATCGCTTCCTCCACCGGGCGGGTGATCATGCGTTCTATTTCGGCCGGTGTGGCGTCGCGATAGGGCACCTGAACGACCATTTGCGGAATATCAATGCCGGGAAATTTCTCCAGCGGTAACAACCGTCCTGCAGCGATGCCGAAAATCAGCATCGACAGGAAACACATACAGATAGTGACCGGTTTGCGCAGGGCAAAGCTGGTCAGGGCGGCGCCAGCCTGAGCAAACTTATCCATAAACTTTGTCTCCGGCAGTGTCGCGCGCCGTTACGGCAAACTGTTTGCGGTCGAACAGCGAATAAATCACCGGTAGCAGAATAAGGGTCAGTAAGGTAGAGAACAATAAACCAAAGATCACAGTGATGGCCATAGGCGTGCGCACCTCGGCACCCTCACCAAAGCCGATTGCCATGGGCAGCAAACCAAGAATAGTGGTCAGCGTGGTCATAATAATGGGCCGTAAGCGGCTGTTGGCGGCATCGATAATGGCGCTATGCTTATCCTGACCCTGTTCACGTAGCTGATTGATGCGATCAATCAGTACAATGGCGTTATTAACCACGATACCGCAGAGCATAATTAACCCGATGAACACCACCACACTAACGTTGGTGTTGGTGAGCAACAGGCCATAAATAGCGCCGGCTACGGCCATAGGAATGGCAAACAAAATCAGCAGCGGGTGACCCAGGGATTCAAACTGTGAAGCCATTACCAGGTACACCATAAAGATAGCCAGGGCCAGCGCCAGCATCAGCGAGTCGAAACTTTGTTGCATGTCTTCGCTCTGACCGGCAATGGTTGCCCGTAACTGCGGCGGCAGAGCAATTTCACGGATAATTTGTTCTGCCTCAGCCACGCCCTGAGCCAGATCACCATAGCGCAGATTAGCCTCCAGCAATGCGACACGTTGCTGTCCTACCCGGGTGATCTCACTGGGACCGTTACTGACAAAGACCTCAGCCACGGCATGTAAGGGCACGGGTTGTTCTGCGCCTGGATTAATGATGATTTGGCTGATATCGTCAATTTGGTCGCGCTGCGTATCGGCGGTACGTACCAGAATGTCCACTTTACGGTCGCGCATACTGTACTGGGTTGCTACTTCCCCTCCAATTTGCGCGGCCACCAGCTTGGCTGCGGTAGATGCATCGAGCTCAAGGCGGGCGAGGGCCGCATGATTGAAGTTAATTTTAAGCTCAGGGTTACCGACCCGCAAACTGCTGGTTACGTCGGCAAAACGGCTGCTGCCTTCCAGTGCCTGCTTTAACGAGTCGGCACTGCGCTGGAGCAGCGCCAGATCATAACCTTGCAGTTCAATCTGTATCGGTGCCGCAAAGGTAAACAATTCCGGGTAACCAAACTTGCTCTGCACACCAGCCTGTTTAGCCAGGTATTCACGTAATGACTCTTTAACCCGGGCTTCATCGGCATCGCTGGCCTGTTTATTCAGTACCACATTGAGTTTGCCCCAGTGATCGCCTCCCTGTGATGGCGCAGCACTTATAAGACTGCCGGTACCGGCCAGTGAATAAGTGCGGTTAACATCAGGTAAGGATTCGGTGTAGAGCGCCAGGCGGGTCAACAGATCATCGGTTTGCTCAACACGGGAGCCTGCCGGCAGGGTGACTTCAATGAAAAACTCACCCTGTGACATGCGCGGAATAAGCTCCATACCTAAGCGCGGGATCAACATAAACGCTGATGCGGTAACGGCGAGAGCCACACCCAGCACCAACCAGCGGGTACGCAGGGCAGCTCTCAGGCTGACATTGTACAGCTTTTCAATGCCGTTAAAAGCCAGGCCAAATAAGCCGGTAAGTGGTTTAAAGATAAACGATAAAGCGGTACTGATCGCACGCCACACCGTAATAAGCAGGGTAGTAATCAGCATGGGAATAATCCCGAATACCAGCTTAACCAGCATGCGTAGCGGCCAGGTAATGTAAAACACGATCTTGCGCCAGCCTTCAGGGCGGCCAGCAGGTGTGGGTTCTAATGCATCCTGCTCAGTAAAACTGTCTTCACGGTGGGCTTTAGCAGCCAGTGCCGGGATCACTGTCAGCGCTACAATCAGTGAGGCAATCAAGGCAAAGGAAACGGTCATGGCCTGGTCGCTGAATAACTGACCGGCAATGCCTTCGACAAATATAAGCGGAACAAAGACTGCCAGGGTAGTGAGCGTGGAGGCTAAAATAGCACTGGAGACTTCCTTGGTGCCCTCGGTCGCCGCCGTCGCAGCGCTGATCAGGCCCTTACCGCGCTGTTTGTGTTTGTCGATATTTTCCAGTACCACGATACTGTTATCCACTAACAAACCCACTGCCAGGGCAATACCACCCAGGCTCATGATATTAAGGCTGATATCGTTACCGTACATCAGGTTAAACGTAGCGATAACCGACAGCGGTATCGATACTGAGATGATCAGCGTTGGCCAGAAATTCTTTAGGAACAGGTAAAGGATGATCATGGCCAGAATACCGCCGATAATGGCAGACGATTTTACATCTTCGATGGCCTGTTTAATGAACTCACTCTGATCGTACACTTTATCCAGCGCATAGTCAGAAGGCAGCTGGTTTTGGATCCGCTCAAGGGCAATTCCTACCTGACGTGCCACGTCTACAGAATTGGCGTCCCCTTCTTTGTATATGGCAATCTCCGCGCCTTCCTTGCCGTTAAACCGACTAATGGCATCCCGTTCCTTATAGGTATTCTGAATGGTAGCCACATCACGCAGGCGAATAGATTTGCCGTTACGGTTGGCAATATACAGTTCACCAATTTCATTGAGGCCGGTAAACTGGTTCAGAGTACGCACCAGGAATGCCTGATTACCGTTATCAATGCGTCCGCCTGCGGTGTTGAGGTTTTCCTCTTTAAGACGGGTGATAATGGTGTTGATACTGATATTTAACTGGCTGACCCGTCGTTGATCCACCAGTACCTGAATTTCGTTTTCCAGGGCGCCACCAATTTTAACTGAAGCAACGCCTTCGATGGATTCCAGTTGACGCTTAATTTGCTCATCGGCATAAATACGTAACGACTTCATGGCTTCAACGGAAGGATCCGGCGTATTGAAGCTCAGGCCATAGCGTAAGATAGGATCGAGGCTGGGGTTAAACCGCAATAATCGGGGTTTATCTACATCCAGTGGCAATTGCAGGATATCCAGTTTTTCCCGCACTTCCAGACTGGCGAAATCCATGGCGGTGCCCCAGGCGAATTCCAGCACAACGTCTGACTGGCCAGGCCGTGATATAGATTTAACGGTGCGCACGCCTTTAACGGTGCCAATGGTTTCTTCGATGGGTTTAGATACCAGCTGTTCTACTTCAGCGGGTGCCGCACCGGTGTAGTCGGTACGAATTGTCAGGGTCGGGTAGGCCAGTTCGGGTAACAGGTTTACCGATAATCGGCCTAAAGAGACCATGCCAAATAACAGCACGGCGAGCGTGAACATGGCAATCGCGACAGGACGCTTTACCGCAATATCAACAAGTTGCATAACAATCTCCTGGCGGCTATCAGCTGTTTACAATTTCAACTGGTGACGCATCTTTCAGATTGTGATGCCCGACGGTAACAACAGTTTCTGAACCAGTAAGGCCGTTGGTAATTTCGATAAACTCACCGTTTTCAAAGCCGGTGGTCACATCAAGCTTTTTTGCTACGCCTTCTTCTACCACAAACACACTGGTTTGATCGTCGATGGTTAACAACGCTTTACGCGGCAATAAGGTTGCATTCGCGTGAGTATCGTAATCAATCGAGACTTCAGAAAACATACCGGCTTTCAGGCGGCCGTTAGTATTAGGTACAGTTAAGGTAACTTTAAAGGTGCCGGTGGTGGCATCGACTACCGGGCTGATCCGCTCAACGTAGCCGCTCACCGTGGTATTACCCAGCGCTGCAATTTTCAGACTGGCATTTTGTTTTGCCGCAATGGAGGCCATTTCACTTTCTGGCAAATAAACAATGCCCTGTAAGGCTTTTTGCTGAACAATATGGAACATTCTTTCGCGCTGAAAAGACTCAGTAAGGTTACCGACTTTAGCATTTCGTTCGGCAATGAAACCGCTGATGGGGGCGGTGATGGTGGTTTCTTTAAGATCCAGTTCGGCCAGTGCCAGCACGGCTTTGGCCGCTTCGTACTGGGCGGTGAGCTTATCGAAGGTATCGTCGCTCACCAGTTTGCTGGAATACACTTTCTTAATTTTGCTTAATTCTTTTTCGATGCCGGTGAGATCGGCACGGGCTTTACTCAGGTTTAACTCGTAACGCTTTTTGTCAAGCTGGGCGAGTACCTGACCTTTTTCTACATAATCCCCTTCTTCGACAAAAATGTGTTCAACAATACCTGATGCCCGGGCGACTACGAACGCTTCTTCTTTGGCTTCTAAGATGGCGGTGGTCTGATAGCTCGATGAGATATCGCCCATGGTCACAGGTGTGGCTTCTACGGGAATGCTGACAACCACTTCTTCTTTTTGTTCAGCTTTAGTGTCGGTGGCCTCGGCGTTAATACAACCGGTTAAGGTCACGCTACTGGCCAGCAGGCCGGCAATGAGTAATAAGCTGATGTTGCGGTGGGTTTTTACGTGTTCCATCGTTTTACCTTGAAAGTGTATAGTTATATACGCCTAACAGCATTCGCTGTGCCAAATTGTTAAGTAAATTATAAATCCCTACAAAACAATAAATTAGCGAGCAGTTGTATCTTTGTGTAAGCAATTGTATCAATTTTGTGTGGCGGTATTGACTAACTGTTGAGTTAATTGGTTAATTGTTGAGGGTTTTGGCTAATTTCGTGGGCGTGGAAGCCGTTTTTCTGTGTTTGATGCCCCCAAAAGCAGAAAAATATAATCAATACGAGACAATTGTGGTTGGGGCTGTAACAATTGTGGGTCTGGGATTCACCTCTGCGATATTGCAGCGTTTATGGATTTTTAATCATGTCAGCACCGGTTAAGTTAGTCAGCTTCTCCATTGCCTTTATTTGCATTCTTCTGGCCCTCAATTTTGGTATTCGTTCCTCCATGGGCTTTTTTATGGAGCCGGTGTCGGCCGAGTTTGGTTATGGCCGCGAAGTGTTTGCTTTTGCACTGGCGTTACAAAACCTGTGGTGGGGATTGTCACAACCTGTCGCGGGCGCCATTGCCGATAAATACGGCACTGCCAGAACAGTGGTGGTTGGCGCCTTTTTATATGCGGCAGGGTTAGCCATAACCGCCACCACGGATACGGTTGCCGGTTTGAATACCGGCGCTGGATTACTGATGGGAATGGGCATTGCCGCTACCGGCTTTGGTGTGGTGTTACCTGCCATGGCGCGTATGGTGTCGGTGGAAAAGCGCGCTTTTGCGCTGGGACTTGGCAGTGCCGCAGGATCTGCCGGACAGCTTCTGGTCGTGCCGGTTGCTCAGGAGTTTATTCTCGGTTTTGGCTGGATGAACGCGCTGTTGCTGCTGGCCGGTTGTTCGCTGTTAATGGCCGTGCTGGCTGTTACATTCAGGCAAGCGGGCGGGGCGCAATTGGCAGTCAATAAAGACAGTACCGCACAAACCATGCGGGAGGCGCTGAAAGAGGCCTGTGGTTACTGGCACTACTGGCTGATTGTGGTGGGCTTTTTTGTGTGCGGGTTTCAACTGGCATTTATTACCGTGCATATGCCGGCTTTTTTAAGTGACAGAGGATTTTCTGCCCACACTGCAGTTGTGAGTTTATCGCTGATTGGATTGTTTAATATCTTTGGTTGTCTGCTATCAGGCTCCTGGTCGGGCAAATATTCCAAGAAAAACCTGCTGACTATTATTTATGCGTTGCGGGCGATTGCGATAGCCGCTTTTATGCTGTTTGAAATGAGTGAAATGTCGGTGTACCTGTTCTCTATTGTCACCGGGTTGCTGTGGTTAGCGACTGTGCCGCCGACATCCGGGCTGGTGGCGCAGTTGTTTGGCCTGCCTTACATGGGGCTGTTGTACGGTATCGTATTTTTAAGCCATCAGTTGGGCTCATTCAGCGGTGTCTGGCTGGGCGGCTATTTGTATGACCTTACCGGTTCTTACGACGTGGTGTGGTGGAGTGCCTGTGCGATTGCACTGGTTACTGCGCTGGTGCATTTATTTATTGATGAACGGCCAGTCCCCCGACTGCGGGAGCAACCCTTAGCAGTATGATGAATAGCGGGCAGTTCAGGATTAACTGCCCGACGTAAGCTCTAGTTAATCAACAATAGTGTAGCTGGTGGTGATATCCACATTGCCTTTTAACATCAGCATCACCGAGCAGTACTTTTCGGCCGACAGTGACACTGCGCGGTCGACGTCTTTTTCTTTTAAGTTATCACCGCTCACGATGTAATGGGCATGGATTTTAGTAAATACCCGCGGCGGCTCTTCGGCACGCTGTGCTTCCAACTCGCACTGGCAGTCGTGAATGGTCAGGCGGCGTTTTTTAAGAATATCCACCACATCAATACTGGAGCAGGCGCCAACCGCCAGCAGTACTGTTTCCATGGGAGACAGGGTTTCACCATTGCCATCGAGGGTCTGGCTGAAACCGCTGTCGGTTTTTCCTGAGAAGGTAAGGGCTTGTTGCCAACTGACTGTCGCTTTCATTGTTATTATTCCACCAGGGTGATTTTTTGTTTATCCAGTTTAATTTTCTGCTGTTTATACAAGGCACCTAAAGCGCGCTTGTAAGCCGCTTTACTCACGTTAAAGTGGGCGTAAATTTCTTCCGGCGGGCTTTTATCGGTGAGTGTGGAAAAGCCACCGTGGGCTTCCAGATCGTCGAGGATAGCCTGTTGCAGGGCATCCCGCCCGGTAGCGTTAACCTGTTGCAGGGCAACGTCGATTTTGCCGTCTTCACGCACTTGTTTAATGTACCCGGTGGTTTCGTCGCCTATGCGCAGCTTCTTAAAGGCGTCACTGGCAAATACCAACCCTAGGTGAGTCTGGTTGATGACCACCTTATAACCTAAGTCGGTCTGGCCGCAGACAATCAGTTCGACTTCCTGGCCGGCCTTAAAGTAGATGCCATTTTCGCTTAAAAACGGGTGTAATTTGGTGGTACCCAGCAGACGGCCGGTGGGCTCATCAAAATACAGATAAACCGGGTAAACCATGCCCTGATTAACCGGCATTGCCTGGTTCTGGCGGGGAACCATCAAATCGCGCGGCAATCCCCAGTCGAAAAAAGCGGCAAAATCGGTGACGCCCAGCGCTTTTAACACCTTGACCTCACCGGCCAGAATCTTTGGCGTGGCCAGGCTGGCCGCTAACTGGCCATTTTCACCGGTATACACCATGGCCTGCACTTCGCTGTCGACCGTCAGTGGTTGTTCTACCTCTTCGGTGAGCACAATACTGCGATCATCATCCGCGTGAGACAACTGATAACCGAAGGGAAATTCTCCTACCACTTTAAGCGGGTTAATCTGACCAATTTTTAGCATGGGGACTGACTTTTCAAATAAAACAAGTAACATGATAACCGATATGTCACGAAGAACTAACCGCTTATGATGTTAAATTGCGATTTAGGCGAAAGTTATGGCGCCTGGACGATGCCTGTTGATGAACAAATTATGGTTCATATCGACATGGCCAATATTGCCTGTGGTTTTCACGCCGGCGATCCACTTACCCTGCAAAAAGCCATCGGCCTTGCCATTGAGCATAATGTGGCCATTGGCGCGCATCCTGGTTATCCCGACCTTGCTGGTTTTGGCCGCCGTAGCCTGGCCATGGCCGATGATGAACTGATTGCCTGCCTGCACTACCAGATTGCTGCGCTTGATGGTATGGCCCGGGCACAGGGAGGCGTGGTGGAGTACATAAAACCCCATGGCGCTTTATATAATGATCTGATGCAAAAGCCTGCGCTTCGGCGTACCGTTATGCAGGCAGTTGCCAGCTGTTCGGTTGCGGATATTCCGCTGATGATTCAGGCTCATCCCGACCATCAGCAATTAAACCGGGAAGCCGCAGAGTTTGGCCTGGTGCTATTATTTGAGGCTTTTGCCGATCGAAAATACACCCCCGACGGCTACCTCATGTCGCGCAGGGAGTGTGGTGCTGTGCTCAGCGAAAAGCAGGCGTATGATCAGGCTACCCGGTTAATGGATAACGGAATGATTATTGCCAGCGATAACAGTGAGCTAAGCATGCCGGTAGATACCCTGTGCGTACATGGAGATTCGCCTGGTGCCGTAGCCATGGCTGAGTCGCTGCGGGTAGCGTTAACCAAACGCAAGCTGAGCCATGTCCGGCCGGGAGCTAACGCCTGATATGCAACCATTCGGTACGATACGGGCAGTGCAAACAGCCGGTGAAGATGGAGTTATTTTCTATACCAGCGGCGCTGATCTGGCCGCGCAGAATCAGGCGATCACCGCACTGCATCAAGCGCTGGTGGCCCATCGTCCCCACTGGTTAACTGAGCTGGTACCATCCTACGACAGCCTGATGGTGGTGTTTGATATGAACGAGGTGGATTACCACGGCGTTTATCAGTTTGTTAAACAATTACCAATATCGGATACCCAAAGTAAGTCCGCCTCCACATTACACCGGCTACCTGTGTGGTACGGAGCGCCTGAGGCCAATGATCTTGACCTGGTTTGCGATGCCACAGGACTTTCTGCTGTCCAGGTGATTGAGCGTCATCAGCAGTCTGCTTACACCGTTTACGCGGTAGGGTTTGCGCCGGGCTTTGCCTATCTGGGCGAGTTAGCCGCTGAGCTGGCTATGCCGCGTTTAGCAAACCCGCGCAAAGCGGTACCCAAGGGCGCTGTGGCAATTGCCGACCGCCAGACCGCAGTCTATCCGGATGTTTCGCCCGGCGGCTGGCATTTACTCGGTCTTTGCCCGGTGAATCTGTATAACCCCGGTGCTGACAAGCCCACGTTGATGCAGGCAGGCGACCAGGTCGAGTTTTATGCTATCAGTGAGGATGAGTATCACGCCTGGGCGCAGAAAACCAGGGAGTCGGCCTGATGGCAGTACGATTTACTCGCATCGATTTAACTGCTTATCCTGTGGATGCTGGCCGGCAAGGGCAACTGCATCAGGGGTTTTGTCAGTCAGGCCCGCTGGATAGCTATGCGTTTTCGCTGGCTAATTTACTGTGCGGCCAGTCAAGTGCTCCAACCATCGAGTTTATCGGCGGCCTCGGGGTGGAATTTACCGCCCCGGCCGTGGTGAGCATAACGGGGCCAGCCGCTACGATCACCCTGGATAGTCAGCCATTGCAAGGGTGGCGGTCGATACAGGTCGCTGCTGGTCAGCGCCTTACTGTGGAGCCCGCCCGAACGGGAAGCAAGCACTACCTGGCGATTCAGGGCGGCTTTGAGTTTCCCAGGGTGGTTGGCAGTGCCAGTATGGTAAGGCGTGAACAGCTGGGCGGTTTACATAATGACGGTAAACCTTTAACGGTGAGTGATGAAGTAGCGGTTGCCAGCGCAGCATCAAAGCAAAAACTGCCCGGCGCGTTACCTGAGCAACTGATCCCTGATTATCAACCCTCAGTCCGGGTGGGCTTAGTGCCTGGTTATCAGCATGACTGGCTGACCTCACTGCAATGGCAGCGGTTACTCGCCAGTGAATACACCGTTACACCCCAGGTCGACCGCATGGGCTACCGACTAAGCGGTCCGGCCATTGAGCTGCCCTCTCGGGCTTTATATTCAGAAGCCATTGCCCTGGGCGCGATGCAAATTCCGCCCGATGGTCAGCCCATAGTGATGATGGCTGACCGGCAAACGCTTGGCGGTTATCCCAAAGCAGGGACTATTGCCCGATGTGATCTGAATTATTTCGCACAGTGCATCCCCGGTGATAAGATAACCTTTTATCAACTCGACGCTAACGATGCCAGAGCGAGGTGGCTGCTAAAGCAAGCTGCAATCCAACGCTGGCTATCTTCTGAGGTCTGTGGACCGGGCGTTTTCTCAACGAGATTCTCATGACCATAGCATATTTAAACGGCGAATTTGTGCCGTTGGAACAAGCCCGTATTTCACCGCTGGATCGCGGTTTTCTGTTTGGCGACGGGATTTACGAAGTGATCCCCAGTTATACCGGTAAAATGGTGGGGTTCAGCCAGCATATGACCCGTTTTGCCAAAGGCCTGGCGGCCATTGAGATTGATTATAAAATTGACAGGGATGAGTGGCAGGCACTGGTGCAGCGACTGATCGATGATAACCGTGAAGCATTAGGCGACAATATTGGTGTTTATCTGCATATCAGCCGTGGTGCAGATACGCGCCGCTATCACGCTTATCCGCAAGGGGTCACGCCTACCGTATTTGGTTTTGCCTTTGCCTTATCGGCGCCGGTTAAAGCCGACCGCCATGAGCACCCAGGTGCCAGCGTATCACTGGCAGAAGATTTACGCTGGGAACGTTGCCATATTAAATCGACGGCGCTGCTGGGTAATGTGATGCATTTTCAGCAAAGCGTCAAAGAGGGCAATGCTGAAACACTGCTTTACAACCATCAGGGCGAGATCACTGAGGCGAGCAGCAGTAATGTGTTTATCATTAAGGATGGCAAGGCATTTACACCGCCGCTGGACAATCAACTGCTCCCCGGGATCACCCGAATGCTGGTACTGGAGTGCCTTAAAATAGCAGCCATTGATGTGTCTGAAGAGGTCATTACCGTTGGCGAATTACTGTCTGCGGATGAAGTCTGGATCACCAGCTCCGGTAAAGAGATACTGCCTGTTGTAAAAGTGGGTGATAATCAGATTGGCGACGGCAAGGTGGGTGAGATTTGGCAAAAAGTGTTCTCAATCTATAGCGAACAAAAATTTACTTTGTGAGCGATGAGTTTGCTACAGGAATAAAAAAGGAGTCGTCAGACTCCTTTTTTAGATTAATCGAGATTGTCACAGTTTTCGTCGGTACATTCGCCGTAAAGATACAAACTGTGATGCGTAAGCTTCATGTTGTTGTCTTTAGCGATTTGTTCCTGACGCTGTTCAATCAGGTCGTCTTCAAACTCGATAACCTTGCCACATTTTAAGCAGACCAAGTGGTCATGATGCTCTTTGTGACTGATTTCAAATACCGATTTACCGCCTTCAAAATGATGGCGATTTAAAATGCCGGCATCATCAAACTGATTGAGAACCCGATATACGGTAGCCAGTCCAATCTCTTCACCTTGTTCAATCAAAATCTTGTACACATCTTCTGCACTGATATGTTGATTTTTTGGCTCCTGCAAAATTTGCAGGATTTTTAATCTAGGCAAGGTGACTTTAAGGCCAGCTTTCTTTAATTCTTTATTTTGGTCCATTGGGTGCCTACATCTGGGATGCGAATTTCAGGCTATTATAGGTAACTTGAGCAGATTTAAAAGTCTAATAAGGCATAGAAACTGGTGATTTCTATAAATAAGGTCTATTTTGGGGTTAAACTCATAGGGTGTAGACTATATTTAAAATAATGTGAATGAGATGGTGCGGAATTTAACGTTTGCGCTACAGGGCGTTCAGGAGCGCCTATAACTCATCGATTTATGACTGAAGGGCGGAAACTTTCAACTTAAGTCTTGTTAAGTTGAGGCCGATTAACAGGTATGTTGTCGCTGTTGTCGCCGACAGTCATTAACCACATCGCTGCTGTGTTTACAGTAGTGTTGCAGACAGGAATTTAAATGCGTTTAACCGTCGTTAATAAGATCATTCTGGGCTTCGCTTCTTTCGGTTGTTTATTACTCATTACCAGCATCCTTTCGTATTGGGGGTTGTCCGCTATTCAGGCATCCGCTGAAGACGTCATTGAAGAAAAGATGCCAGTACAGACTCTGATGAATGAGGTTAATTCTCAAATCCTGACACTGGCAACTGTTACTGCAAACGGATATCACGTTAGTTCCCTGTCTGAGTTGCAAAGCAATAAGTCCCAATTTGATTCTCGCTCTGAAATCTTTGTACGCCGCCTGGATGAGCTGGCAAATTTGCTGGGCAACGATAAACAGGCCACACAGGCTATTGCAGCGAGTCAGGAGTATGTACAACAGAGTCATGACATGTATGAAGCGTTGGAACAACAGCTGATATTCGAAGAACGGATGAAAGAACAGTCGGAAAAAGTGCTGATGATAGCTGATGAGGCCAGTGCTCTGCTGCTCGATCTGGGCTACCTCGACAGTAACGATCCGGGTATTGAAACGGTGATTGGTACGGGAAACAACATCGATAATAAACTGCTTACCATGAACACTGCCATTGAAGATTTAGCCAACAGTCGCGACGCCGACGCCACTGCGGTCATCGAAGATGACTTGTTGTATCAGATCAGTAATCTGGAGGTGGATAAGGATTACCTCAACCGGTTGGCTGAAACTGTTGATACCCAGGGGACGGTTGCCAATTTTAATGATCAGTATGAAGCCTTTATCGTTGCTCTCACGGGGGATGAAGGGCTAGTGTGGATGCAGAAACAAAAACTGGCTTATACCGGTCAAAGAGTCTCCCGTCATGATGCGGCGAATGAAGCGCTGAATTCGGCTCAATCCACTATTGGCTCGCTGTACGGGCAAATTAATGCCAGCACCCTGAATGCGCAACAGAAGATCCTCGACACCGTTATGGGCGCATTAGTTAAAACCGGCGCGGTTTTCGTAATCGGGTTAATTGCAGCAGTGGTTTTGGCAGTGGTTACCACTCGTAGTATTGCCCGCCCGCTGGTGAAAATTAATCGCGGTCTGACCCAACTGAGTCAGGGCGATCTCACCCGTAAGCTGGACGATAGCGGCAGCGATGAATTTGCCGCCCTGGCATCCAAAATTAATGCGTTGACCGACAGCCTGCGTAGTCTGGTAGGCAATATCCTTTCGCAGGAACATCGCCTCGAAGAGGTCACGAAATCGAGTATAGCGCTGGGCGAGGAAAGTTTGCAGCAGGTGGGCGAGCAGCGCAAACAGGTACAAACCACAGCTACCAATACCGAGCATGTGCGTGAAACCAGTCATAATAACCTCAGCCAGATCACTACCGCCATGGAAAAACTGAGTCAGGTAGAACAGCAAAGTCAGAGCATTGCTGAACTGGCTGAAATTAATCGTCAGCAGGTACTTGAGCAAGCAAGTCAGGCCGAAGCTTCAGCACAGGTTGTTCATCGCCTTGACGAGAACAGCCGTAATATTGGCAGTATTCTGGATGTTATTAAAACCATTGCCGAGCAAACCAATTTACTGGCATTGAATGCGGCTATCGAAGCGGCCCGAGCGGGCGAGCAGGGAAGGGGGTTCGCGGTGGTGGCTGACGAAGTGAGAACCCTGGCAAACCGTACTCATAATTCCACCGAAGAAATAGAAGCTATGATCGGCAGCTTACAAAAAGATGCCCATCAGGCGGTACAAACCATCAATACGGGCCGTGAACAAGCGCAACAGGGGGCTAAAGCCACCGAACAGGTAACTGAGCAAGTTGCTTCAATTTCAGTGATTATTCAGGAGCTGAGCCGGATTAACCGCGAGATCGTAACCGACACGGAAAGGCAGGATACACTGCTTGCGGACGTTGCTGGCAGTTTACAGCGAATTGTGGAACTCGCTGAACTCAGTGCCCACAGTACTGAGCGGGCGAATGCGTCTACCTCGAAAATTGACGTAGAAATTGCCGACTTGAAAAGGGCAGTGTCCAAGTTTAGACTTTAGTTTAAGTTAAACGAAAATTTTCAAGGAAGAACAATGAAATATGCCTTTTTAACGGTGTTTGCCGCCGGTTTGTTGGTGGCTTGCGGTGCGACTGAGCCCGTTACGACTCCCGCCAAAAATGAATATACTCAATTGCCACTAACCGCTAATGCGCTGACAATGCCACAGTGGCAGGCGCTCGAGCGTTTTCCTGCCCGCTATCCGGAGCAAGAAGTCATGGCGGCAAATACCGGCTGCGCCACTGTTGAGTACGTGATAAAGCCGGATAACACTGTAACCAGCATACGTGTAGTGGAATCGAGCAGCCGGTACTTTGCAAAAGAAGCAGAGCAGGTGGTTACTAAGTGGAAGTGGTCGGCACTGCCGACTGGCATTTTAGACAAACCGGTGAAAACCCAAACCCGCTTTGAGTTTTGTCTTGAAGATGGCTCAGGGCAATGTCGACTGGAAAAGCTGGCCAGTAAAACCGGGTGTTCCGGCAGTGATATTATTGCTTCGGTAGGAATGAGGGTAAGCCGGGGGTAAATCTTATAAGCCGACCGTTTACAGGCACAAAAAAACGCAGGGCTAAACCTGCGTTTTTTGATCTTAAGCCGGACTTAAGCCAGTTCGGCCAGACAAAGCTCTTCGTTTAACTGCTGACACCAGGCGCGAACACGTTCGTCGGTGAGTTCTGGCTGACGGTCTTCGTCGATACCCAGACCAACAAAGTGGGTGTCATCGGCCATGCCTTTAGACGCCTCAAAATCGTAACCGTCGGTAGACCACTGGCCAACCAGAATAGCACCGCGGGCTTCAACGATGTCGCGCACCATGCCCATGGCATCCAGAAAATACTCGGCGTAGTCTTCCTGATCACCACAACCGAAAATTGCCACCAGTTTGTCGGTAAAATCGATCTGTTCCAGTTCCGGGAAGAAGTCGTCCCAGTCACACTGAGCTTCACCGTAATACCAGGTAGGAATACCGAAAACTAACAAATCGAACTCTGCAATTTGCTCTTTAGAACTCTTTGCTATGTCGTGTACATCAATCAGGTTTTTACCCAATTCTTTTTGAATTAACTTGGCAACATGTTCTGTATTGCCAGTGTCGCTACCAAAAAACAGGCCAACACTTGCCATATTTAACCTCTATCTACTAACTCTGAAAATGGTTATCCGGATACGCCGCTGCTCTGCCAGAACAGCTGGATAATCCCTTTTGCAATAAATCCCATGGCTCCCAAACCCAGAACGCCATAGGCGACAACCCGGCCAATCATGGGAACATCGTTCTTTTTCAATACATCATGGACGGCAAAAATCATCAGAACAAACAATATCACAAGCCCTAAGTCGAGCATGATTGATTCTATTTGTTCATAATACTTCGCAAGCATAAAAAACCTTTACTGTATTTTTCGCGCGCAAATAATATCACAGTAATGCTGCTATCGCAGGCATTGTTACTGACTTTTGAGTTAGAACACATGAATGATCGTGGTTCGGATTATTCACTAATTCGTCTAAAACACCGTGCAATCAGATTGGCGTGGAGTATACCATAATCATTCAGCCTAAATGCAAATGTTTATCATTTACAAAAAAGAGTCAGTCTAACAAGGCGCGTTCAACCAACCCATTAACCACCTGCGGTTTTTCCGCATGTAACCAGTGACCAACACCTTCTACAATTTTGGCTTTAGCGTTAGGAAAATACTGCCCGATAATGCCCTGGTGTTGGCGGGTAATGTAATCTGACTCACCACCTTTGATAAATGTCACACGGCCTTCAAAGCGACTGTTTTGAGGCGCTGAAAAGCCGCCTACGTTCGCGTAGTCTTTTTCCAGGCCCGCCACGTCAAACCGCCATCGCCACTGGCCATCATCATCCTGATAGAGGCTCTTCAACAAAAATTGTCTGACTCCGGCTATTTTAATCTCAGATTGCATCATACTCTCTGCGTCTTTACGTCCGCTTAGGGTAGTGAGATCAACCTTATTGAGCCCGGCGAATACCGATTGGTGGTGAGGCGGGTAAGTTACCGGTGCAATATCCATGGGGATGAGTTTATCCACCCGGTTTGGATGGTTGAGTGCGGTGAGCATAGCGACTTTGCCGCCTAACGAATGGCCCACAACATGGCACCTGTCGATGTGCTGTTCATCCAACACCTTGATCAGCGCGCTAACGCAATCCTCCAGGGTAAAGGTGTCTACCCAGGGCGATTCACCGTGGTTCGGTAAGTCGATAGCGATAACGTTAAAGGCGTCTGTGAGGTGACGTCTCAGAGCAGCTAAATTATCTAAATTACCAAACAAACCATGTATCAAAACAACCCAGGGGGCATTTTGCTTTTTGCAGTAATACTGCTCGAAATTAATTGATCTGGACATGAAAATAAGAAGCGGGGAAAGTCCCCGCTAAAAAAGATTAAATTGCGAAATCTTCTAAAGACTGACCTTTTGCAAGGGCGTCTTTAAATACTACCGGCATTCTGCCTACGCCGGTCCATGCAACGGTTTCACCGTCTACCGTAATTTTATATTTAACCGGACGTTTTTTGCCGGATTTACGTTTTGGCTTAGCTTCTGCTACTTCCTGTAAATCGGTAAAATCAATACCGGCTTCCGCCATTTGTTTTTTTATTTCTTCAAGCTTGGCCAGTTTTTCCTGCTGGGCTTTAATTAATTCAGCTTCCTGCTCTTTTCTTTTTTCGATAATGTTATTCAGCTTGTCCTGAACACTGTTTAACTCTTCTACCGATAAATCCTTCACGGCACCCTGTAAACGTCGTCCATGAGTTAGAATTTCTAAAAACTCACTCATTAATTATCTGCCTTTGTTTAAAAATCGTGACAATTCTAAATTAAACTCATGGATTTTCAAAATTAAATTTAATCGCGTTATTGTATTACATATTCGGGTAATTAGGACCGCTGGTACCTTCCGGTACTACCCAACGAATATTTTGCGCCGGATCCTTAATGTCACAGGTTTTACAATGCACACAATTGGCCGCATTAATTTGAAACTGCGGTTGCTTGTCTTCACCCTCTACAATTTCGTACACCCCCGCAGGACAATAACGTTGCGCCGGTTCTGCGTAGCTCGGCAAATTCACTCTAATCGGAATTTCAGGGTCTTTTAACTGCAAATGACAGGGTTGGTCTTCATCATGACTGGTATTGGCTAAATACACCGAAGATAGTTTATCAAAACTGAGTTTGTTATCTGGCTTTGCATAGTTTATGGGTTGGCACTGGGCGGCAGATTTTAGTTTTTTATAGTCGGCATCAGTATCTTTAAGCGTGACAAAAAGGTTGCCGTTAAAAATATTTTGTTCCAGCGTATTAAAAGCGCCACCCAGTAAATTGCCAAATTTATGTAGGGCAGGGCCAAAATTTCGCGCTTTAAAAAGTTCTTTTCGTAAATCACTTTGCTGATAGGCTTGGTTAAATTCTAAACAGAATTGAGTGGAGTCTGTTTGCTTAATTTGATTAAAAATAACATCGGCTGCCATTTTTCCTGATTTAATTGCCGTATGGATGCCTTTAATTTTAGAAAAATTTAATGTGCCAGCATTACAACCTACCAGACAACCACCGGGAAAAGCCATTTGTGGCAGCGAATTAAATCCGCCTTTGGTAATCGCTCGTGCGCCATAAGCTACTCGCTCACCACCGTTTAAATATTGAGCAAAAAGCGGGTGATGTTTCATGCGTTGAAATTCATCAAACGGACTTAAATAGGGATTGTCGTAATTTAAATCGACAATTAAACCAACATAAATTTGATTATTTTCGGCATGATATAAATAACTGCCACCGGAGGCTTCCGTTAATGGCCAGCCGGCAGTGTGGACGACCAGGCCCGGCTGATGTATCGCAGGATCGACCTGCCAGATTTCTTTAAACCCAATGGCATAATGTTGCGCCGTGGCGTTTTTATCCAACGTAAACTTTTCAATCAGAGTTTTACCCAGGTGCCCACGACACCCTTCGGCAAATACCGTATATTTTGCTTTAAGGAGCATGCCTGGCATATAGCTGTCTTTTTCTGAGCCATCAGCCGCTACGCCCATATCGCCGGTGATAATGCCGCCCACGCTGCCATCATCGTTATAGTGGATATCGGCGGCTGCAAAACCCGGGAAAATTTCAATGCCCATACTTTCGGCTTGCTCGGCCAGCCAGCGACACAGGTTGCCCAGTGAAACAATATAATTACCTTTATTATGCATGGTTTTAGGGGTAATCAGGTCCGGTAGTTTAATACTGGTAGTCTCGCTGCGTAACAGATAAGTGGCATCTTCGGTTACGGGTTGATTCAGGGGGGCGCCTTTCTCTTGCCAGTCGGGGATGAGTTCGGTGAGAGCCGCACTTTCCATTACCCCGCCGGATAAAATGTGCGCGCCGACTTCAGACCCTTTCTCCACTACGCAGACTGACAGGTCGGTGCCGCTCTGCTCAGCTTGCTGGGCAAGTCGGATAGCAGTGGCGAGACCAGATGGACCTGCGCCAACAATCACAACGTCAAATTCCATTGATTCTCTTTCCACAGCGTTTCTCCTCATTGTCTGATTTGATTTATTGTTCGCTTTTGTAACCTTAGCTGGCAACCACATTTGCCACTTTTATGGCTTTTATTGCGTTGCGTCAATCTAAATCAGGTTGACGTTTACGTCAACTGGAGGTAAATTTTATGCAAAAGATGTTGCAAAAGTGTTGTTGCGTGAAAATGGCTGTCATTAAAGCGCCATAATTATTGGAGCATGATCTAAGCAGACTAAACCGTAAAGGATGAAAGAGGCTTATATGAAAATACTGGTGCCGGTAAAACGGGTAATCGATTACAACGTAAAAGTGCGGGTGAAACCCGATCAATCCGATGTGGATTTGGCCAACGCTAAAATGGCCATGAATCCTTTTTGCGAAATCGCCGTGGAAGAAGCGGTAAGGTTAAAAGAAAAAGGCATTGCGACGGAAATTATTGCCGTGAGTATTGGCCCCAAAGCCTGTCAGGAGCAGATCCGGAATGCCATGGCGCTTGGCGCAGACCGGGGGATTCACGTGGAATGCGAAACCGCTCCCGAGTCGTTACAGGTTGCCAAGATCCTGGCTCGCCTGGTAGAGCAGGAATCGCCCGGTCTGGTTATCATTGGTAAACAAGCCATCGATTCTGATAATAACCAGACCGGCCAGATGCTGGCTGCATTAACCAAAATGCCCCAGGCGACCTTTGCCTCGGTGGTGGAAGTGGAGGGTGAGAGCCTGAAAGTGACCCGTGAAATCGACGGTGGATTGCAAACACTGAAACTCACTATGCCGGCAGTGGTGTCTACCGATTTGCGCTTAAACGAACCGCGCTATGCGAAGTTGCCGGACATCATGAAAGCCAAACGTAAACCGCTGGCGGTAATGAGTACCGAAGAACTGGGCGTGGATATTACCCCTCGGGTAACAACGTTGAAAGTAACCCCGCCACCGGCCAGAAGTGCAGGTGTGAAAGTAGAAAACGTGGCCGAACTGATGGCAAAACTTCGCGACGAAGCAAAGGTGATCTCATGAGCATACTGATTTACGCAGAACACGATAACAACCACCTTAAATCGGAAACCCACAAACTGGTGACAGCAGCCTCACAGCTTGGCGACGACATCCATATTCTGGTGGCCGGTTCAGATTGTTCAGCCGTAGCCGAGCAAGCGGCGAGCATTGCTGGCGTGAAACGTGTAATGCTGGCAGACAATACGGCCTATGCCCATCAACTGGCTGAGAACACTGCCGATTTGGTTCTCGATATCGCTGGGGGCTATAGCCATATTCTGGCAGCGGCTACCACTACCGGGAAGAACTTTATGCCCCGGGTAGCGGCGTTACTCGATGTGGTGCAGCTATCCGATATCATTGGCATTGAAAGCGCAGATACCTTTGTGCGGCCTATTTATGCTGGTAACGCTATTGCCACCGTGCAAAGCAGCGATGCCGTTAAGGTAATTACGGTTCGGGCCTCGGCTTTTGATGCGGCACAAGAGGGTAACAGTGTTTCTATTGAGACACTCGATACGGTTATCGAAAATACCCAGGTAACCTTTGTAAGCGATGAGATGACCAAGTCAGATCGCCCTGAACTGACGGCGGCAGACATTATTATTTCAGGCGGACGCGGTATGCAGGATGGCGAGCACTTTGCCATGCTGGAACGAATAGCCGACCAACTTGGCGCTGCCGTTGGTGCGAGCCGGGCAGCAGTGGATGCCGGGTTTGTGCCGAATGATATGCAGGTAGGGCAAACCGGTAAGATTGTTGCGCCACAGCTTTATATTGCGGTTGGTATATCCGGCGCTATCCAGCACTTAGCGGGTATGAAAGACTCAAAAGTGATTGTAGCCATCAACAAGGATCCGGAAGCGCCTATTTTTCAGGTGGCAGATTACGGTTTGGTTGCAGACCTGTTTGAAGCCTTACCGGAAATCGAAAGCGCGCTGGGTAGCTAAAAGCTGAGTCAGTCAGGTAGGCCCGGCAGGCTGGTTGTCTGCCGGGTGTTTATCGCTATACCCGAACGACTGAGTTATCGTCAAAACTCACCGGTGAAGGCAAATAAGCATCCGCTTCCCAATCGTTTTCCCAGTTTTCGCCGTCCAGTAAATAACGGAACTGATATTCCGCTTCAGCAGGCAGATTAACCGTTTGCGTGAAATCGCCGTTTTTGAGCTTTTTCATTGGTTCACCCTGGATATCCCACGCATTAAAATCGCCCACCAGCTTGGCAGTGCCAGCGTTATTGGCTTCACTGGCTTTTAACTTGAACGTTACTTTGCAGATCGGTTTGGATTTCAAATATTGTTTTTTCAGACTCATTGTTTTCTCTCCTGCTCAACAATCTGTAATTAAATTACAAGTTACGCTCAAATAATCACCGTTACAAGGGGTTTTGTTCAAAATGCGGCCACAAATCAGTGGCGATACCTTTTCGGAAAGTCAATATTGTCCTGGGTGACGAGCGTCGTAATCAAACGACACATTTATTAACAAAAGAAATAAAGCGTTTACCCGCCTTACTCCGTAATATTAGCGTCAGAAAAGTTTATATTCATCATGCTGGCGAAGATCAGCAACATAATCAGAGTGGCACATTCATGAAGTTATCGTCTTTAATCAGGTCGGCGCTGCCGATTTTATTGCTTGGCCTGGCGCTTATAGCCGCGGGCATTATGATCCTGTCGAAAAAACCGCCAGAGAAAAAAGTAGTAGAGGAGCTGGCGTTTTTAGTTGATGCACAGCCGGTGTACACCGAGCATGTGGAGTTTACGGTCACCAGCCAGGGCAATGTGCAGCCCAAGCACAAAACCAGTATTGCTACCCAGGTGAGTGGCCGGGTTGTGGATATTGCCGACAACTTTGTGGTGGGTGGTTTCTTTAACAAAGGCGACGTACTGCTTACCCTGGAACAAGATGATTATCAGACTGATCTGAGCCTTGCCGAGGCAGAGCTGGCACAGGCCGAAGCGGCACTGCAGGAAGAAATTGCCCGTGGTAAGGTGGCCGCAGAAGAATGGCGTTCGGTGAATGGCGTAGTACCGCCTGAGCTTGGTTTGCGTAAGCCTCAGCTGGCCAAAGAACAAGCGAATGTAAAAGCCGCTAAAGCCAAGCTGGCCAGAGCACAACGTAACCTTGATCGGACTCAGGTAATTGCCCCGTATGATGGCATTGTGATTGAGCGCAATGCCGATCTGGGCCAGTTTGTAGGTACCGGCGCCCTGGTAGGTGAGCTGTATTCTACCAAGGTGGCAGAAGTGCGCTTACCGCTCACCGATGCGGATTTAGCCTTTATTGATCTTGAAAGCGGTATTTCCCACCGCAACCCGGTTACATTAAGCGCCATGGTCGGTGGTAAGTTTCAGCAGTGGCAGGGCACGTTGGTGCGTAGCGAAGGGGTGCTGGATACTACTAACCGTTTGATTTATGCCGTAGTGGAAGTGCACGATCCATACATGCGGGATAACAGTGAGTTTAATGTACCACTGCGCTTTGGTCAGTTTGTTCAGGCCGTGATAAGCGGTACAGATGCACGGTCATTAATTGTGATCCCGCGTAATTTACTACGCCTTGATGGCACGGTACTGGTGGCTGACAACAACAACGAACTGCAAATTAAGCAGGTAGATATTGCCCGCTCCAGCCCGGATTCGGTGTATATCTCGGCCGGTCTGCGCGATGGCGACAAGGTGGTACGAAGCGCTGTTCCTAACCCCTATAATGGTATGCCAGTGCGTTTGCCTGAGCAGGACCCTGCAGAACAGGACGTAGCAGATGAAGACGCTGCGTTAGATACCGGAGCATAAACCATGCAAGCATATAACACGCATAAAGGCCTGATAGCCTGGTTTGCCCGCAACAGCGTGGCGGCCAACCTGCTGATGTGGATTTTGCTCATCGGCGGTGTATTTGGTGCCTTCGGTATTCAAAAGCAGGTGTTTCCGAATTTTGAGGTGAATCTCATTTCGGTGCGCGTGCCATATCTTGGCGCTGCGCCACAGGAAGTAGAAGAAGGTGTGCTGTTAAAAGTAGAGGATGCGATTAAAGATCTGGATGGAATTAAACAGATCACCTCTACCGCCACGGAAGGAATGGGCTCGGTTACAATTGAGGTGGAAGAAGACTACGATGTTCAGGTGGTCCTCGATGAAGTGAAGTCACAGGTCGACGCTATTCCCAGTTTTCCTGGTAACACCGAGAAGCCAATTGTTTATCGCACCAAGTTCCAGCAGGACGTATTGTGGATCGCCGTGTACGGCGACGCCAGCGAACGGGAATTAAAAGAATTTGCCAAAAACCTGCGTGATGATGTGGCCAATTTGCCGGGCATTTCCAGTGTTCAGGTAGTGGGCGATCGCGACTATGAAATTTCTATCGAAATGTCGGAATACACGCTGCAGAAATACGATTTAACCTTTTCTGAAGTAGTGAATGCGGTACGGCAGTCGTCGGTAGATTTACCCGGTGGGGCGATTAAGTCGGATAACGGTAATATTCTGCTACGCACCAAAGGGCAGGCGTATACCGGCTGGGAGTTTGCGCAGATTGTGCTGTTAACCCGCGCCGACGGCTCGCGGCTGACGCTGGGGGATATCGCCACCATTGATGACGGCTTTGTGGAAGACCCCCAGTATGCCATGTTTGATAATCAGCCGGCGGTTAACGTTAGGGTAAAGGCCGTAGGCGATCAAAACGCGCTGGAGATCTCCAAAGAAGTGAATCAGTACCTGGCTACCCACAAAAAGGACTTTCCGGCGCATATTAAAGCCGATGCCTGGGGCGATTCGTCATTCTATCTGGCCGACCGCCTTAATATGATGTTGGAAAACATGTTTTGGGGTGGGGTGCTGGTGTTTTTGGTATTGTCACTGTTTCTGAAAATTAAACTGGCGTTCTGGGTAATGGTGGGGCTGCCGGTTTGTTTCCTGGGCACGTTGCTGGTATTGCCAATGGAAGGCCTGGGCGTGTCTATTAATATGCTCAGCTTGTTTGCCTTTATTCTGGTGCTGGGGATAGTGGTGGATGATGCCATTATTATGGGGGAGTCGGCTTATTCAGAAATCGATGCCAAGGGGCATAGCACGGATAATGTTATTGCCGGTGTAAAAAAGGTTGCCATGCCAGCCACCTTCGGAGTGCTTACTACCATTGCCGCTTTCTCGCCGATGCTGATGGTGTCTGGACCGTTTGGGGTAATATGGAAAACCATTGGACTGGTAGTCATAGTGTGTCTGACCTTTTCACTTATCGAGTCAAAGCTGATCCTGCCTGCTCACCTGGCGCATATGCGCCTCAAGCCTTACGATCCGGAGAAAGCGAATCGTTTTCAGCGCTTCCGCGATTTCTTTAGCGAAGGCATTAAATCGTTTATTAAAAACATTTACGCGCCGTTTTTGGTGAAAGCCATAAAAGCGCGCTATGTGACACTGGCCGCTTTTGTCAGCATGCTGATTCTAACCTACGGCATGTTTAAAGGAGACTGGGTACGGTTTGTATTCTTCCCCACCATCCCAAATGATTTTGTGGCGGCATCGATTGAGCTGGAGCCAGGGTCATCGCTGTCACAGCGGGATAAAGCACTGGATACTCTGCTGGATGCGATGTATCGGATGGATGAACAACTAGCCAGGGAGACCGGTTCAGGTGTGATCAGCCATGCGGTAGCTTTCGATCAGGGCTCGCTGGGTGGTCAGGTGTTTGCTGAACTGAGTAAAGGCGAGTTACGGGAAGTTACTGATACCGAAATTCAGCGGCGCTGGCGCGAATTTATGCCGGAAATACCGGGCGTGAAAACCCTTAATTTTAACGCAGCGGGTGGTCCTGGTGGGGGCTCTGATTTAAGTTTTGAGTTCAGTTCCAGCAACATTACTCAGCTCGAGCTTATCAGTAAGGATGTTAAAGCTGCGCTGGCCGAATACAACGGGGTATCTGACATTAACGATACCTTTTCCGGTGGCGCCGATGAAATTCAATTGCAGTTGAAGCCACAGGCAGAAGCCCTTGGTATTACCTTACAGCAACTGGGACAGCAGGTTCGTTACGGTTTTTATGGTGCCGAAGTTCAACGTGTACAGCGTGACGACGAAGAAGTTAAAGTGATGGTGCGTTATCCCAAGGAGGAACGTAACTCTATTGGTCACCTGGAAACGATGCGGGTTCGCTCGCCGGCAGGGCAGGATGTGCCGTTTGAACAGGTGGCAGATATTGAACTGGGTAAAGGGTACGACTCAATTATTCGGGTAGACGGCCAGCGCTCGGTAACGGTATCGGCAGCGGTAGATGAAGACATTGCTGAACCAAACGAAGTGACCATGGAGATGATCACCCGGGTCATTCCGGAAATTATGAAAAAGTACCCGCGGGTGGAGTTTAAACTGCAAGGTAATTCCCGTGAACAAATGGAAGCCATGACATCGCTTGCCCAAGGGTTACTATTTGCCTTGTTTGCTATTTATGCGTTGTTAGCGATTCCGCTACGCTCTTATACGCAACCGCTAATCATTATGTCGGTGATCCCCTTTGGTATTGTAGGGGCAATACTGGGCCACCTGATGCTGGGTCATGCCGTCAGTGTATTGTCGATTTGCGGTATTATTGCGCTGTCGGGCGTGGTGGTTAACGACAGCCTGATCATGGTTGATTTTGTTAACCGCGCACGGCAGGAGGGCCATCGCCTGATGGATGCGGCAATTAATGCCGGCACGCAACGCTTCAGGGCAATTATTCTTACTTCTTTGACCACATTCATGGGCCTGGTGCCGATAATGTTTGAACGCAGTCTACAGGCACAGGTGGTTATCCCCATGGCCATATCCCTGGCGTTTGGTATCTTGTTTGCTACGGTGATCACCTTACTACTGGTTCCCGCGCTGTACGTTATTCTGGATGACATTAAAAATGGCCTGACCAGAAATAAGCGCTCGGTACTGGCTACTGAGCCACCTGAAGGGATGATATCTAAATAGTCGCTACAGACGCACCATGGGTGCCGTAAATGTTAGTTAAACAAACGCCGGCCAGGATACCTGACCGGCGTTTTTATTTAGGCGGTGGTTCGCAAGTTAACTCTGTTTAAAATAAACCGGTTTAAAATAAATCACAAAAAGCTTGAATGCTGATAAATTATACAGTACTGTTTAGTTATACAGTATTTGAGGGTATTGTGATGAACACAGGTTTAAAAACAATTGATAACTTAATTGAACGCTTTGGTATTTCAGTGGGTGAGGGGCATGATGCTTTTCAACAGGTACTGGATCTTTACGGCGGTGACAGCCGCGCCACCACTATGAAGCTGCCGTTTTGTTTTTATCAGATCATTACCAATTTGCCGGTGAGCCGCCGTTTATCGCTGCACCAGTTTTATCTGCCTCACCGTAAAGCCCGGTTAGCCAGCTTTTTGATTGACGAGAACGGCCAGATTATTGAGCAAGTTTATTATCAGCGAGATAGCAAGTATGTGAAGGCCTGCAAAAAATTACAGTCGCTGGTGCAACGTCATTACTTAAAAGACTGGGCTACTGCTGCCTGACGGTGGCTTTCATATACTTGTTACTAAAACCGTATAATGTAAGATAAATACCATTGTTATTTATTCGTAATATCGGATAATCACGCTTCTAGATAAGGAGTTGTGCGTGAAAGTTATCTTTTCACACGGTAAAGAAAGCGGCCCGTGGGGAACCAAAATACGGTTTTTGGCAAATATTGCTGAAGAAATGGGATGTCAGATCCAAAGCATTGACTACAGCGACACCCTGGATCCGGAAAAAAGGGTAGAAAGGCTGATGCACGCTATCCCCAAGGACGATCCCGAAGTGTTACTGGTGGGCTCCAGCATGGGCGGTTATGTTTCTTTGGTTACGGCTTTACAGCATAAAGTACGTGGTGTGTTTTTGCTGGCACCAGCTGTGGCAATGCCTGGCTACAAAGTACAGTCTTTTCCGGTAGCCTGCCCGGTAACATGTGTTCATGGCTGGCAGGATGAAATCATTCCGGCAGAAAATATTTTAAATTTCGCCAAGCAGCTTAATATTACGCTGCATCTGATACCCGGCGATCATCGTTTAAATGACTCTCTGAAAGCGGTTGGGGTATTATTCAAGCAGTTTTTATTTGAGCGCCTGACCGATCAATCGTGAATTCAGCTTCCTTACAGGTTTATGGGTAGTGAGTTAGAATGCGCAGTGAAGTCACAACGCAGCAACAATTGACCAGACTTGGCATTACCTTTGTTATTTTTGTGGTTAGCAGTATTTACTATTACTATCGAGACGAAGCACAGGCTGAAAGCTTAAACGCACTGTTTAACGATACGGTATTCGGTATCCCGGATGTGAGTACCAAACTGAGTTTTTATTCTGAAACTCACGAACTGTTGACCATTAAAGTTACCGCCACGGGGTTACCCGAACCGGCCAGAGAATATAAACCCCACTTGCTGGCATTTATTTGTTCCCAATCCTCACTAAAAGCGATCCTGCGTGCGGGTAAACCTATTCACTTCGATATGAGTGCACCGGATCGGGTTGAAGGCAGCCATGTTAATTTGAGAATAGACGCGTCACGTTGTCACTACAGTGATTAACAGAGTGATATAGCCAGCCAGAGTTTTCTTTTGACTCACCTATGATTAATAGCATTAGGTGAACTTAGGAGGTTATGATTGTCATTCTCATTCTTGTAGAGTTTTTTACAAAACTTAACAAAACTTGGACAGGCACTTATGCAAAACTTGGACAGGCACTTAATGCAAAACTTGGACAGGCACTTAAAATAAAAATGTGATTCAAACATTAACCATGGACATTCACTTTCACTTTTAACCATGGACAGCCACTTTACTGAAACTTTAACCATGGACAGCCACTTTAGCTGAAAAATAATGTTGCAACAATGGACAGTCACTTTAACTGAAAAATAAAAATGCGTAATAATTCGATTTATCGCTAATCTTTTGGATCTCGTTATTTCAAAAGAGTGCTTTCGTGACGGTAGATTGGATGAGCTTATTGATAGATATTCCAGCAGCTTCATATGAGATGGATAATACGGGTTTATTTGTGGCCTCTGATAGACCAGGTAGTCTTGAAAAGCAGTGTGTTGATTTAGAGTAAGAATAGCTCTCAGTTTAAGCCGAGTTGTACTTGTTCTTTCTACTGAGATTTCGATATAACTTTTCGATGCTAACAAAAGTTTGAAATTCTGTTTCTATGCCCGATATCATGGTTTGCCAGTCAGCCAATTCTAATCCTGTCCTGGAAAGGATAGGCGAAGCGGTATCTTCAATTTTCCCTCGCTTTTGCGGATGATAATGTCGACCTGAGGATTCCACTAATGCCAGGTAATCCTGAAGCTGAAAAGGTAAGCCATCGGGCATATTGGCTCTGATATGGCAGGACAGTGGACAGGCAGGACAGGCACTTAAAGGACATTAACCATGGACAGTCACTTTCACTTTTAACCATGGACAGCCACTTTAGCTGAAAAATAAAAATGCGTAATAATTCGATTAACCGCTAATCTTTTGGATCTCGTTATTTCAAAAGAGTGCTTTCGTGACGGTAGATTGGATGAGCTTATTGATTATTGATAGATATTCCAGCAGCTTCATATGAGATGGATAATACGGGTTTATTTGTGGCCTCTGATAGACCAGGTAGTCTCGAAAAGTAGTGTGTTGATTTAGAGTAAGAAAAGCTCTCAGTTTAAGCCGAGTTGTAGTTGTTCTTTCTACTGAGATTTCGATATAACTTTTCGATGCTAACAAAAGTTTGAAATTCTGTTTCTATGCCCGATATCATGGTTTGCCAGTCAGCCAATTCTAATCCTGTCCTGGAAAGGATAGGCGAAGCGGTATCTTCAATTTTCCCTCGCTTTTGCGGATGATAATGTCGACCTGAGGATTCCACTAATGCCAGGTAATCCTGAAGCTGAAAAGGTAAGCCATCGGGCATATTGGCTCTGATATTACCCGCAAAGGGGAAAAGTAGTTTAGGTTGTTTGTTTGATTTAGCCGCATTGATACGTTGCTGAATGCTGGTATGGTTTGAAGTTTCAGGCGTTTTCGCAATACCCGCTCGAATTGGATTCAAGTCAACATAGGCCATACAAGCCGCTAATGCAGCGTCATCTAACAAAGCTTGTGATTTGAAACGCCCTTCCCAGAAATGCCCGGTGCAGTCATCTTCTTTATTGGCCTGCCTGGCAATGTATTCATTGAGTAAACGCATAAACCAACTGATATCATAAAGTCGACGCCGGTAGACTTCTGCAATAGCAGCTACGGTAGCGATTTCAGCCTCAGTTAAATTCTTACCTTGCTCAGGACGAATAAAACGTTGAGATAACAACATCCCTTTAAATAGTTTGTGCCAACGCTGGATAATTTCTTTAGTCGATAAGGCATCGGCTTTTTGTTTATTAATCCGTAATACCACATGAGTATGATTACTCATTATCGCAAACGCGCAGACATCCACACAAAATACTTCAGCCAACAACATCAATCGGTCTTCGACCCATTGACGACGATGCTCGTAACTTCTACCTGA